>Ga0129311_1000193_pt1 | contig 56672 bp, 49 predicted proteins | sample Go1ome_FD_94435 | JGI IMG/M metagenome (GOLD analysis project Ga0129311, IMG submission 94435) | Western lowland gorrila individual fecal microbial communities from Wisconsin, USA - Go1022B metagenome | ecosystem: Host-associated > Mammals > Digestive system > Large intestine > Fecal | place... | reverse complement strand
CGTGCATCTTTTCTCCATTGTTCCATATAAAATCCCCCCATCTGTGATTATTATATCACAAATGAGGGGATTTGGGTAGTTTTTTGACAAGCTGAGCTCTCCCATAGGGAGAGCCAAGGGGCGGGCGTTGCCCGCCCAGCGCACCGAAATTACAACGTGGTTTAATCAGCAACGCAGAGGGTAAGATGTGCGGCCCCGGCGGCGCAGCCGCCCGCCTCATCCACCACCCGCCACCGAACCGGGTGACCCCCCAGCGGTGTTGGTCAACTGCCAGGGTGGCAGGCTCGTCATAGCCAGCGGGCGCTGCCCGCCCGTCAAACCTTCTCGCTTCTGCTTTTTACATATTCCACAAATTTCTGCTCCACGGCGGTCAGGACGATGTCTTTGCGCCAGGTCAGGTAGATGTTCCGGTAGACGCCGCCGGAGTCCAGGTCGAAGGACAGGAGCTTCCCTGACTCCAGCTCCTCCCGCACCGTCAGCCCGGACACCACGGAAACGCCCATGCCCCGGCTGACGCTGGACTTGATGGCCTCGGTGTTGTCGATCTGGGCCACCAGATCCAATGAGCGGGGGGAAATGCCGCAGCGGGAAAGGTAGGCTTCCATGGCCTTCCGGGTGCCGGAGCTTTCCTCCCGGAGGATCATGGGCTCATGGAGCAGCTCCCGGCCGGTGGTGCCTGCCCGCTTGCGACGGCGGTAGTTGTCGGTGTTGGGGGTGATCAGCACCAGCCGATCCCCGGTGACCACATGATAATTGTACTCTGCCCGATTCTGGGCCGCTCCCACAAAGCCGATGCGCACATCCCCCTGCTTCATCAGGGCGTGGATCCGCTCGGAATCTCCCCGCTGGAGGACGTAACGGCTATCTGGATTCTGTGCCAAAAACCCTGTCATCAGCTCCGGAACCAGGTACTGAGAGGGCACCGAGGAGGCTCCCACTGCCAGCTGGCACTGCTCGATGGTGCGCCCCAGGTTTTGCAGGGTGTAGCACCGGCTGAGGATCTCCTTGGCCAGGTCGTAGGCCTGCCGTCCCTCCACCGTCAGCTGCACCCGGCGGCGGGATCCCCGCTGGATCAGCCGCACCCCCAGGGCTTCCTCCATGGCATTGATGTGGGCACTGACGGTAGACTGGGTCAGATACAGAGCCTCGGCGGCCTTGGTAAAGCTGGCATACTCCGCCGTGGTGACGAAGGCCTCCAGCTGTTTCAGGTTGATCTCCAACATTTTTTCTTTTCTCCTTTTCCGTGACAAAGGTGCTTCCGTGTGCTATACTAAAATAAATACGCCTACATAATATAGAAGGAGGCAAAATCAGTGAAAACAACATATCTGGACAATGCGGCCACTTCCTTCCCCAAGCCGCAGGGGGTCAGCGATCGGATGAAGGAGTACATGGACACCGTGGGTGCCACCATCAACCGCAGCGTTTACGGTGCGGCCCAGGACGCGGGCTTGCAGACCTTGCTCCTGCGGGAGAGCCTGGGGAAGCTGTTCCATTTCCCGGAGCCACCCACCCATGTGATCCTCACCCCCGGCGCCACCGCCGGGCTGAACATGATCATCAAGGGCTTTTTGAAGCCCGGTGACCACTGCATCGTCAGCGCCATGGAGCACAATGCGGTGATGCGGCCCCTTTTGCAGCTGGAAGGGGTGGAATTTGACCGGATCCCCTGCAACCGGGAGGGTCTGCTGGATCCCAGGGACGTGGAGCCGCTGATCCGCCCCAACACCCGGCTGCTGATCATGGCCCATGGCAGCAATGTCTGCGGTGCGGTGCAGGATGCCCAGGCGGTGGGTCAGATCTGCGCCAAACACGGCATTGCCTTTGCCCTGGATGTGGCCCAGACTGCCGGACACATTGATATTGACTTTGAAAAATGGGGCCTTTCCGCCCTGGCCGCCCCCGGCCACAAGGGCCTGCTGGGCCCCTCCGGCATCGGCGTTCTGCTGCTGAAGGACAGCTTTGCAAAACAGCTGACCCCCCTCATCGCCGGCGGCACCGGCAGCGCCTCGGATTCGGAGTACCTGCCGGAGTATCTGCCCGATCGGTTTGAATCCGGCACCCCCAACCTGCCGGGGATCTACGGCCTGTCCGCCTCGGTGGAATTCTTGCAGCGGGAGGGGCTGGAAAAGCTCCACGAGCACGAAATGCAGCTGTGCAAAGCCTTTTTGGAGGGCTTAAAGGACATCCCCGGCGCTGTGGTCTGCGGCCCTCAGGGTCTGGAACACCGGGTGGGAGTCATCTCCCTGGACTTCCCGGGTCTTGACAACGCAGAGGTTGCCTACCGTCTGGAATCCGAATTCGGCATTCTCACCCGCTGCGGCCTGCACTGCGCCCCCTCGGCCCACAAAACCCTGGGAACCTTCCCCAGAGGGACGGTTCGTTTTTCTCCCGGCTTTGCGTCCACCCAGGAGGATGTGGACACGGCTTTAGCCGCAATTCGGGCGGTTTGTGAAGGTTAGGCTTAAAATAGCATAGCCCCATGGGTATGTCAAGGCTGTTTTCGATGAAAAAGGGCTTTTCCATTTGTTTGGTCAATGGAAGATGGGGTGGTAAAAAATCCGTCGAAATCAAAAGCGCAAAACAAAACCGCCCCAGCAGACGGCAGGACGGTTGACAAAACGGCATGGTTGCGGTATAGTATAGATATAAAGGGTACTACCAGTAGGTCGGTTCCCCGAAGTGATTACAGAGAAGTAACCGGAACTGGGGAGTTGGCGGTTACTTCTCTTTATTATTTACCTGGATAACCAGGGAAATGATCGTAGTAATCAAGATGCAAAATTCCAACAATTCGCTCCATGTAACCACGACGATCACCCCCTCTCTACACGATTGGGGGAAGAGAACAATTGCCCCCGAAAAGCTCGAGGGGAACCGCCTACCGGGGTACTGGTAGTACCAGCTACAGCATATCACACTCTTTGACAAAATGCAAGATAAACCCAAGATATGACGCATTGCAGTTATATCTTGGGTCTTGTTTTAAACACGGTTATATTTGGTATATGCACCGAAATATCTATCCTAAATGTTTGATAGTGCATTGTCGGCGCTTTGCGCCGACGTTGTTTTCCCGTTGAGAAAACAACCGGGCGGATGATATCCGCCCCTACGAACTCAATCGTCGTTGCCCTTCCGCAAATTACCTGCTGAGTGCAATATTGGTGGGGGCGCATCGAAATGACAATGTGCTATTGGTGCCGGTGACCGGACTCGATGGCCGATTTGCCCTGGGGCAAATCGTATAGATGCCACCAGTTTTTGAACTGGTGGCCACCAAATGCCACTGGCATTTGGCATTGAAATGGGTTCGAGTCCGAAACCGGTATCAAAAAAAGCAGAGCGCACAAGCGCTCTGCTTTTTTTGGTGCACCAAGGCAATCCAAATCCGAACCGGTATTGTTCTTTACGGCTTCTTTCACATCGTCCAGAGTGATGGTTCTGGTGCCGTCCTTGTAGTTGAAGGTGAGAACCAGTTTATCATCGTACAGGTAAATGGCGTTCACAAAGGCATCGATCAGCATTTTGCGATGTGACTGCTGGCGTACATCCAGCTTGCGGAATTTGTGCAGCCAGAAAGTGACAAACTCCGGGCTGATTCTGGGTTTGGCAATCTTCTCGTTGGCAATCTTGATTTCCAAATCCTCCTTGGCGGCTTCCAGTTCCTCTAGCCGGCTTTTGGTGGACTTGGTGAGGATGCCCTGCTGGATGGCGTTCAGGAGATTCTGAATGCCGGTTTCCGCTTCCCGAAGCTGCTGCTCATACAGGGGAAGGCTGGTGTTTTCCCTGTCCTGCAAATCCATCACCATGGACACGATGGCTCCAATGGCTTTGTCGTCCATGACCACCTTCATCACTTCGTTGACTACCAGATCTTCCAGCCATTGCTTCCTGACGGGCTTTTTCTTGCAGTCCGTCCGCTTCTTTTTTACAGATACGCACTTGTAGTAGTGATGAACGGTTCCGTTCCTGCTTTTGCCGCTCTCGCCACAGAGGTAAGCACCGCAGTAGCCGCAGAAGAGTTTCGTGGTCAGCAGGTAATCATCCTCGGCTTTGTGACGGGCCGGGGCTTTTCTGTTTTGCGCCAGCTTTTCTTGAACCCGATCAAACAAATCTTCTGGGACGATGGTAGGGATTCCGTTGGGAACGATAATGTCCCGGTATTTGTACTCTCCAATATAACGACGGTTACTGAGCATGTGCTGAATGCTGTTGAAGTTCAGAGGTTTTCCTAATTTATTGCGGATGCCATTTTCATTTAGCCAGTCACGCAGTTCCTTCATGGTCGCGCCCTTGTCGTATTTCTTGAACACATCCAGCACAAAGGGAGCGGTCAGCGGGTCAATCTGAAAATGCTGTTCCTCATCAATCACATAACCGATAGGAAGTGTGCCGCCGTTGAACTTGCACTTTAACGCATTCTCCGTCCTGCCACGGATAACCTTCTCCGACAGATCAGCAGAATAGTATTCCGCATAGCCTTCCAGCACGGATTCCAGAATGATACCCTCCGCACCTTCGGAAATTACTTCCGTTGCGGACACGACTTTCACGCCGTTCCGCTTTAACTGGGCTTTGTACCGTGCGCTGTCGTAACGGTTTCTCGCAAATCTGTCCAGCTTCCAGACGATGACCATGTCAAACAGTTTCTTGCTGCTGTCCTTGATCATTTCCTGAAAATCCGGGCGGTTGTCCGTCTTGGCAGAGTAGGCGCGGTCGATGTAGTGGCGCAGAATTGTGATGCCGTTCTTCTCTGCGAAGGCAGTGCATTCCCGAATCTGACCATCAATGGATTCCTCCCTCTGACTGTCGGAAGAATAGCGGGCATAAATCACGGCTTTCATTCTGCATCCCCACTTTCCAGTGTCAACGCCTGCGTCAATTCACGCAGCCTGTTTTCCAGCAAAGTCTTGTCTGGCAGATGCAGGGTATAGTCCGCAACCATGGTGGGGGACATACTTCTGCTCAAGGCATATTCCACAACTGTATCATCCTTGCTGGTGCAAAGAATCAGTCCTACGCTGGGATTCTCATTGGGCTTTCTCACATCCCGGTCAAGGGCTTCCAAATAGAAGTTCAGTTGTCCCAGATGCTCCGGGCGGAATTTGTCCACCTTCAATTCGATTGCCACCAGACAGGACAGCGCACGATTGTAGAAAAGCAGATCAATGAAGAAGTCGGTGTTCCCCACCTGTATCCGATACTCCTCACCCACAAAGGTGAAGTCCTGACCAAATTCCAGAATGAAGTCCCGCAGATTTGCGACGATACTTTTACGAAGATCCTTCTCTTTGTATGGTTCTTTCACATCCAGAAACTCGAATACATAGGCATCCCGAAGGGCAACCAGTCCTCCGCTTCTGGTCAGCAGTTCTTTGTTCTTCGTATCGGACAGCATGGTTCTTTCAAAGAGCATACTGCTGATCTGCCGATCCAGTTCCCGCTTGGAGTAGTTGTTCGCCGCACAAAGCCGAAGGTAAAATTCCCTTGCTTCATCTGTCTTGCAGCCGGTCAGAATCAGCAGATTATTTGTCCACGAAATTTCTCTCACCAGTGGTGAGAGTTTTTCGTTGCCGCGGTAAGTTTCATAGAACTGCTTCATGCGCCAGATGTTCTGGGCCGAAAAGCCTTTGGAGGCTGGATAGCGATGGCGGAGAAACTCGGAAAACTCGGTGACAACGCTTTTGCCCCAGCCATCAGCCTCAACCTTCTGGCTGATGTAGGCACCGATTTCCCAATACATATTAATCAGCTCCGCATTTACTGCCCGCATAGCTCGGGTTCTGGCATTGTCGATGATCTCTAAGATTTCATCGAACTGATTACCCATGAATGTCAAATCCTGATTCATTCCTGTCCCTCCTTCAGCATTTGCTTGAGGGTTTCTTTCAGCCGCTCATTGATGGGGGAGCCGGGATCAAAGCACATCTCGATGAATTTGTCCATCTCTGGATAGACCTTTTCGATTTTCATTTTCCCCTCATACAGCTTTCCTTGTGGTTTGTCCGTGCGACCAAAAATGTAATCCAGAGATACATCAAAGTAATCCGCATAGCGAACCATCACATCCGCCGGAACATGGGCTTCTCCGCTTTCAAAACGAGCAACCGCCGACTGCCGGGAACCTACAATGGCTGCAACCTTTGCCTGAGATAGCTTCGCACTTTGACGCAGTTCCCGCAACCGTACACCGATGGTATTCATAACCGCCACCTCCTGTTTCTTGTGTGATCAGTATACCTTATATCGCATATTAAGTCAATCTTAAATTGACATAACATCATTGTTTTCATAGGGGTTCACGAACAAAACTCAAGCGCCCGCAGGGTGCATAGCTCACAAGGAACTTGTGATTCAAAGGGCTTGGGATGCTTCCCAACAAGCAGGAAAACGCGCAAGTCTGCCGAAGCAGAAATGAGCGTTTTTCGCATATGGCGCGCCATAAGCATTGCTTGCGACTTTTGCCTATGTCTCAGTTGATGTGACCCTAATAGTCGGACAAGAGTATATACCCAATAACCGTAAAAGCATCCAAGGGCACAGCTTATGAGATTCTATTAACAAGTGTTGTAGACAGTTAGTGAACCTTAACCTCATCGGCCACAAGCACTTGCTCTGAGAATAGGTGGAGAGCCTTTCTACTCTCCACCCAAATGCTATTAATTGTTCTCTGGCATTTCAACCAAAATTTCTCCACTTTCAACAACCGATTCAATCTCAGTACGTATCGGTTCATAGATTGGTATATCCTGATTGATAGCCTCGAAACTAACAGCTAACGAATACTTTGCTTTAAACAGGCCTCCCCAACCTTTGTGACCGCGAACCGCAATGCAAAAAGCATCACTCAATTGATTGGATTTGATTACACACCAATCCTTTTGGAGAGTACCATTTTTTCGAGAATATCCTTCCGCCGCACCCCGATTAGTTGCCTCTCCTAGTACCCAGTTAAAATCGCCATCATCGTCAATGATAGCGCCCGTTTCAAAAATACGACGAGCAAATGTCTCCGCATTCTCTCCAATCCGGCTACAGCACCAGTCTAGCCATGTTGATAAATACCCTTTTACGTAACGCCGAGTCCGGCGAGGATTCGCTGCGTAAGACAGGGTAACTTCGACCAAAACGTCATAATCTTCGCCAACATTAGATAATTCTTCCGGAATAGGAACTTGAAAAATATGAGCTTCATCATCTCCAAGTTCCATAAGGGACGGTGTTACCAAAGTTATTCGATACTCGTCATTGTGAGTAGCACGTTCGACATCTGGAACACCATATCCTATATGGCGCAATGTAGAAACACATTCTTCTTTACTAACTTCATTGATATTCTTGGGCCACCGGGCAGATTGGGCTATTAATGCTCTATATAACAACGCAGGAGATTCTGGCAAAGCCTTTTCAACCTGTGATGCAACATAGGTGACTTTGGGCGCTGAAAAAGATGTGCCGATATCATCACGTGCAAAAGCTGGACCTTCCGGAGATTTACGAATTAGTTCCGGACACACTTCAGGAGGCGTTGTAAGTTGAGGAGGAACACTCCCTTTATTGTACACGTGCGTCCCTCCATATTCGACAACTTCTGGCTTTAAGACATCCCAAATACCTGGTCCTGAGCGTGAGAATGAAGAGGCCTCCATGTGCTTTCCCAAGGCGATAAAATCATCAGTTTCTAACTCAGCCGCCGACACGGATCCTACTGTAATTGCTTGTAGGCTCTGCGCTGGATTTGAAATTCTACACAACTCCCTGTCGAGATATTCAGGATACGGATACCCCGCCTGCCAATATGCCGATATGACATCTGTGGAAATATTCCCAGCCGCCTGTATAAACAAGACATCATGATTGTAAGACTGACTATCGATTTCAGCCGCCCATGGCGTCATGTGTTTCATTTCACAAGATCGACGGCTCCCAATAGAGTGATTAAATATTTTAGTTGGGATTGGGGCTTCAACATTATATTTTTGCACGGCAATAGCAATTGCCTTTGGCGGATATACCTTTTCTGGCAGGCAATTGTTTTCATCAAGAATTCGCATGTTACGAATCCAGCAAGGAAGTTGATAAACTCCATCTGAAGGAACTGTCTTTGGATACAAGACTGCACCAGCCACTCGTGTCCCATGTCCTCCTCCGGCAACTTCGTCACTTATGCCCGTATTATTTGGGAGCAAACTGATAGATTCGTCACTAATAATTGCTGGTGCTAAATACTTATGTTCCTCCTGGATACCACTATCCATTACACATACAATGGGAGCAGATTGGGTGGGAGCCTCGATTTGCACGTTTTCGGTGAGACTGTCGTTATTTTCTGGGGCATCTCCCATAGTTATTGTCTCAGCTTCGGATACTTCAAAAATATATGCAAAATTCAATACTAAGTCAAGCAAACATTTACCAGATATTCTTAAGCGCGCCGAGAAACTGTCAGGCAAGTCGGCTATCTCCGATATACCATCAGCGAGTTCCATAATTTCACCATTATAATCAGAAACAAAACTTTCTATTGTTTCTTCTCGTTGCATCTTGATTTCGTCCCAAGCCATATAGGCGATGTTGAACTTTTCCATCCACCGTTGCTCACGAACAGAATAGTGTTCATCGGTTTCATCATCTTTTCGATCGGGTCGTTTTGGCAACTCGATGTTTCCACAGCAACTAACGCCAATGTCGATAATATATATTGCATCTGGTGAAATTGTTGCCCATTTTGTATAGAGTTCTTTTGACAAAATTCTCTTAAGCCTATCACCATCTTCGCAGAGAGCATACACTTTTGCTGGTGAATTGCACCTTGCGGTTACATTTGCAATAAAAGTATCTGCTTTCTCATTTAAAACCGAAAGGTCAACATCTTCTGTAGCAACTATAATAAATCCTTCCTCAATTTCACAGACAATTTCAAATCCTAGTCCACGCAGGAAATCAATATCAGCGGAAGGATCTATTTCTAGCAGTATGGGAATGCCAGTTTCAATTTCAGGTAAGGCGTTTTCTGAACGTTCTGCACGACGCTCTTTCCAAAAACGGGACAATTCAGCAGAGCGACGTTTCACATAGCCACCATGAGCAATTCGATTAGCAGTATTCCTCTTTGTCTGAGCAGATACTGCGCCGCCACCACGCAATTTAGGTTTCCCTTGAAATAATAGTGGAAGCGGTAAATGAGTAAAGTCATTATTCTCTGCCATTGTCGTACCTCCTTACAGATTAAAATTTAGAGCTTTCTTCCAATGCTTTTACAAAGTGTTCGTTACATACTTTTTTGCACCCTGCAAGAACACCAATTTTTGCAGCCCGTTGTGCGATCAGGACAATATTGGCAGCAGAGTATCCATCCAATTGATTTGATATTCCATCCATATCAACATCCGGAGAAACTGGTATTGCAGATAAAGTCATCTCCAATAAACGTTTACGTTCTGATTTCCCCGGCATCGGCATTTCAATAACATCATCGAATCTACGGAAAAGAGCCTCATCAAGCGACACTTTCAAATTTGTAGTGGCTAAAACCAATCCAGGAGCATCATATTCGTCTAACAAAGTGAGTAGCATATTGACGATTCTAGGAACTTCTCCAACATCCTGTGTTGTAATACGAGATTTTGCGATAAAATCGCACTCGTCAAGAAGCAAAACAACAGGTTCGCTTTTGCAATAATCAAATACCATTCTAAGATTTGATGCTGACTCTCCAAAGTAAGAAGAAAGCAAAGAATCGAATCGAACTTTCAACAGCGGTAACCCGAGATTCCATGCAATTCGTTCGGCACTTAAAGTTTTACCACACCCCGGAGGGCCATAGAGAAGTATTTTCTTTTTAGGTACGAGATTGAATTTTTTTAACCTTTCGCGCGCTACATACTCCTGCTCAATCGAAAGAAGGCGTTCTTCAACTTCGTTCGGTAAAATCATATGATGTTTTAATTGTTCTCTCGGAATATACGATACCAATTGTGAATTTGTACGCTTGCTCTTTGGCAAAGTAGATAATCCACTTTCGCTTTTTTTGCTCTCAAACAGAGTGTATTTTGGCTTTTCGGTAATTGAAATTTTTTCCAAAGAGTCTGCAAGAATGTTATGACCGAGTTTGCGTTCCTCTTGAATGATCGTAATGGCTATTTTCTTTAATGAAGATACATCTTCGGAAAAAATGGCTCGAAATAGTCTCTTATATAATTCTGCTTTCATATAGCAAATCCTCCCTCTCGAATAGTTGTCATTCTGATAGCGTATAAAACCATCAATTGCCGCTGACTTTATACTTTTGCTGTCCAGAGGAAGTTTTTTCGATTGGTTCCAAACGGGTTCCAGAGGTGTGAACATAGTTTAAGAACAAAGTCCCCAATAACAATCGATCACTTCTGGATATTCGGTTCCACTCATAACCTTTAAATAAATCTCTCACAAGAAATATTTCATTGGAATGCAGTTGCTTTGTCTCCTCTATAGCGCGAGCTAAAAGATCGTTTGCAGTTGCCATGTCACATCCTCCTCGTTGTAGACAATCCGATAAACAACATTGTTTATATCATAGCATACTAAAATATAAAAAACAATAGCTAACATACCCACGAACAAATAGTCGCAAGCAATGCATCTGTATATACAAATGCGAAAAACCATCCATTCCGTTTTCACGGAACGAATGGTTTTTCTACTTGTTGAGGCGCTGCCCCAAGCCCCGCAGAACACTGTGTCGTGTTCTGGAAGCGCTGGATAAATCCAGCGGCTGCGCGATTCTTTGAATCGCTTGAGGCACATTCCATCTGGTTCTGTTTGCCCTAGAAATTAGGCTTGGTGCTGCCTCCAATGTGAATGACCTCGTCTGCTGCCTGTGCCAATTCCTTGCTATGGGTCACGACAATCACACATTTCTTATCCTCGTGTGCAATGTGCTTCAACAGGTCAATCACATCCCAAGCGGTGGCCTCATCCAAATTGCCTGTCGGTTCATCTGCCAGCAGCACCTTGGCATCGCTGGTCAGAGCACGGGCGATGGCTACCCGTTGTTGCTGACCACCGGAAAGCTGCAGGACGCTGCGGTTCCAGTATTCCTCTCCGATTCCCATGCTACCCAGCAGCGCTTTGGGGTCGCCCTTGCCGCCCAGCTTTACATTTTCCAACGGAGTAAGATAGTCAATCAGGTTGTAGCTCTGGAATACCAGAGAAATGTGGTGACGGCGGTGCTCTGCCAGGTCTTTCGTGGTGATGGGCTTTCCGTCATAACAAATCTCTCCCTGAATGGGTACATCAAGACCAGCCAAAAGGGAAAGCAAAGTTGTTTTTCCGGAACCGCTGGGGCCTAAGATGGCGTACAGCTTGCCGCATTCAAAGCCATAGCTTACATGATCCAGAATCAGCTTGTCGCGCTGCGATTTATAATAATAGGACACATTCTTTGCTTCTAAAATCATGCGATTCTCCTTAACTTAGTTCACTCAGAATTTCCCGCGGCCTCTTTCGCAGAACAGGGATTCCGGCAATTCCAATGGAAACTACAATCAGAACAATCACGCCTGCTCCGCTGAACAGCCACATTTCTTCCGTGATTTTCACATTTACACCCATGACCGTCTGTTCCGCCTGTTGAGAGGCAAACATGACCTTGCCTGCGTCCCGATCCCTTTGGATTTCCGCTTGCTCCACTTGGGCGGCAATCAGATAATCTGCCACTGCTTCCGAAGCTACTGGGGCAAGGGCAACGGTGACGCCAAAGGACAACAGCGTGATGAGTAGGGCTTCCATGAGGAATTGACCGATGACACTGACTTTCCGAAAACCAAGAGAGAGCAGAATGCCGATTTCCTGATTTCTGTTTTTCGTCCAGAATAGAAATATCAGGAACAGAATGACAAAGCCAGCGGCAAAGGTTAGTACAATCAACACTTTGCTGATTTTCTCAAGATCATGGAAGTTGGATGACATGGTGGCGAGATTTCCGTTTCGGTCAATCAGGTCATATCGCTCCCAGTCAATGTCCGCAGCTTCCACCGCCGATTTCACTGCATCGTATTCATCCACATCTCCAATGCGGAAATAGGCGTGTTCAAAGCAGGGCTCGGTTTCGTTTTCTGCCTTTTCCGGGAAACGGAGGTCGGTGAAGACAACATTTTCTGAACGGTAAGTATCGCCGGACATCAGTGGCTGCATAAGCTGCTGCGTTTGATAGATGCCGATAATGACCGCTTCCCAAATGGGTGCGTTTTCCGGGTCGTGGCAGTCGTTAAATTGCAAAGTATCCCCAATATGAAGGCTGTTGCGCTGTGCCAGTTGTTCCGAAATCACGCACACATCACGATCCTCCATACCGATCATGCGCCCTTCTTTCACTGTCACATTGCCGGACAGAACATTGAAATCCAGTTCCATTTTTCTGTTTCCTAGCAGGGTGACACCACCAATATCGTTATACTGGTCATTATCGGGATCTTCGATCCGGGTAAAGTTGACAGGATTGACTGGGGTGATTTTTGTTGTTACATTGTAGTCAGAAATACCTGGAACAGCAGCAAGTTTTTCGATGTCGTCCATAAGCAGGGAATCAAAGGAATTGTCGGCTCCCACATACCATTGGGTGCCGTAGGCAGTTTCCAACTTACGAATGTAAACACCGTCCAGCTCCCCTTCGTCCAGATACCTCGGCTGATGAGTGATCTTGTCCGTCGTTTCTTCCAGCCGTTTCGTTCGGTTGGACTCATTGCCATCCAGCCGCAGACCAGCCCCAACTGCCTGCCGGGTGGTGTCCTGGGTCTGAATGCTGGCATTTTGACAAGCCATGCCACACAGAAGTGACAGGCTCACCGTCACGATCACAAGCAGAAGTAAACTGCTTTTGACCGGTTTGCGAATCATGCTTCTCCATGCTCTTTGAGAACTGTTCATGTTATCCCTCCATTCTGGCCAGGGTATCTCTCGGATTTGCCCGGAGTGTGGGAAATACCGACATGCCCACGGCGATCAGTACGATTGCACTTCCCAGAAGAATCAGTGTCAGCAAATGCGTGGGCTCCAAATGGGCACCTGTCATGCGTGCCAGATCACCTGTTGAAAAAAGGCTGTCCATAAGCCTCCGAGCAAACAATCCGCAGATCACAGTCGCTCCCAAAACCGATAGTACAAAAAGGGTCAGGCTTTCCGTCACTGCCTGCAAAAACAGGCTTCCTTTTGATACGCCAAGACTGATGAAAACAGCCATTTCTTTTGCCCGTGTCCGCATCCACATGCACAGCAGCAGGGAAACCACAATAACCGCTGTAGTTACGATGAGTGCCATCATTAGGACTGTCACGCGTGTTACTTGCTTTAAGGGAGCAATCATCTGCTGATACAGGGCATCCGAAGTTGTAATGCTGACGAAATCATCAACCAGCGGCTCCGCCTGTTCCCGCAGCGCATCCAGACAGTCAGGGACGGAAGTATAAACGGAAACCGAGCAATAGCCGTCCGCGTCAAATAACGTTTCAAACATACGGTGATCGACATAAAGCTGGTTTTCAATCCGGTATGCTGCTGCCACATTGTCCTCCTGTCTGCGCTCCATACCTGAAAAGAAAATACCGATAATCTCGCCGGAGGCGGTATCTCCGGTTCCTGTTTCCAGCGTGATTGTATCGCCGATTCCAAGACCATTCGCCTGGGCAAGAATGGAATTGATTAAAATGCCGTTCTGGGCATCCGTAATATGGGTTCCTTCCAGTAGACGGTACTTCTCTTGGGCAAACAGCCCGTCAATTTCTGTATTGTCACAGGAATGAAGTGTAACGGACAAATTCAACGGGTCGGCACTTTCTTTTTTAATGATCGGAGAAAAATCGGCAGGATATGCTGTGCTGCTTGCCGTGCGGTTGATTTTCGTCACAGCAGGCAGTGACAGCAAATGGAAAACAGTTTCGGAAGAAATGCTGTTTTGCCCTCGCCGGTCCTCTAAAATGATCTTTGAACCTGTTTTTTCACGGATAGAGCGATTGACACTTTCCGCCGTTTGTAAGATCATAGCAGCGCACAGAATCAGCGTGCTAATAGCCAGAAAACAGGAAAATAGAACAATGCTTTTGCTTTTCTTTCGCCGAAGGTAGCAATAGGCGCGTTGATAAAATGTCATAGACTTACCCCATAAGTCTGTAAAGGAAAACCCGATCTGCGTGAAGCACATTGTCACTGTCATATTCGCCGCAGATGATCAAAGTTGCCTGCTTCTTCACATCGCCCACGGTGGCGGTTTCATAGCGGACTTCTCCGGTTTGCGGATTGGAATAGGCGTACTGGAAGGTGCAGCCGCTGTCATAGGACACCGAAACTTGCTCCCAGTTATCTTCATATCCCGGTGCTGGCATTGCTGCCACATCCCCCTCTTCATGGGTCGGGGCTACGGTGCAGCCGTCCTCTGTAAATGCAGAAACGGTTCCGTTCAGCTTGGAAATCGCAAACAGTTCGTCTCCGCTGGCAGGATTGCCGGGTGCTGCTGTCTCAGTGGACGGTGCGTCCGGTATATGCTCCGTTTCTGCTGGTGTTTGTGATACGATTGCCTTAACATTCTTCTGATGTGACGGTTTTAAGCATCCGGCGATGATGATCACAACAAGGATCGTCAGCAGAAAAACAATGACTTTTCGATACATGGTATAAAACCTCCTTTTTGATATCGGAGCGATCATACCATGCAGCCGCTTGAAAAGTCCTGTAAGAATTCAGGGAATCCTTGCGCATTCTTAAAAGTTTTTTAGAGAATCCTGTGATATAATGGAACCAGAAGGAGGGCTTCCCATGAGACTTTTATTGGTGGAGGACGATCAGAATCTCTCAGACGCCATTGCGGAGCAGCTGCAAAAGGACGGCTATATCACCGACTGCTGTTATGACGGGGAAACGGCGCTGCAATACGTTCTGAATACAGAATATGGCTATGACATTGTACTGCTGGACAGAATGTTGCCCATTATTGATGGACTGACTGTTTTGAACGCCATGCGGCAAAAACAGATATTTACGCCTGTACTGATTCTCACCGGGCTTGGAGAGCTGGAGGATAAAATTGAAGGATTGGACTGCGGTGCAGACGATTATCTGGTGAAGCCCTTTCATATCCGGGAGTTGCTGGCGAGAATCCGGGCTTTGACCCGCCGCCCGGTAGAGATTCAGGAGAGAAAGACTATCACGGCATATGGTTTGGTGCTGGATGCCGAATATCGGCGGCTAACCTATCAGGGAAAGTCTGTAATCCTAACCCAGAAGGAAACAAATCTCATTACTGTATTTCTGGAGCAGCCGGATATGGTACAGAGCCGAAGCCAGCTTCTTTGGAAGGTCTGGGGAGGCAATACGGAAGTGGAGGACGGAAATGTGGACAACTACATCCACTTCCTGAGAAAGCGCCTCCGGGAGCTTGGCTGTAAGGTCAGCATCAAGACCGTCTATGGTGCCGGGTATCGTTTGGAGGAAACACCATGATTGAAAAGTTGAGGAAAAAGCTGATGGTACTGTTTCTCACCTGCACCATGCTGATCTTCACCGCTGCTATGTTGGTCATGGCTGGCAATGCAGTGTCTCAGATTCGCAGTGCGGAAATTCAGTACGGAAATAACCTGGCGGACAGTATTCTTGAACAATTCAGCAGCAGGACTTTGGATTTTTCTGTTTACACCAAATCTAATACCATGGTGCGCCTGTTTGACGGCACCACGACACAATCCAGCCCAGAGTGTTTTCCTACACCATTGGAAGTTCTGATTGAACGGACGCAGGAATCTGATACTGTTCTTTCCATGCAAGAGGAAGCTGCTGAGAACGGCGCCTATGGCAAAAGCCGCACAGTCTATGCCATTTCCGGGAATCAGAAGGATGGGTATTACGCAATCCATAGTACCGTTCACAACGGCAAGACAATGGTGCTTGACCTGATATTGTTTTATCCCAGGGCTTCTCTTTTGGAGACACTGAAAAACGGCTGCAGTTTGTATCCTGTTGTTTGGCTGGGTGTATTGGTGCTCATGTATTTTCTCAGCCGCTTTTTGATTGGAAAGGCAGTAGAACCGGTGGAAGACACCATGAAAAGTCAGAAGGAATTCATTGCATCGGCGTCCCATGAACTGAAAGCACCATTGGCTGTGATTCAGGCGAATGCGGAAACCATGGAATCCAGCCAGAAACAGAAAATCATTCTGGATGAGTGCAGCCGGATGAGTAAGCTAGTTCAATCCATGCTTGCTTTGGCTTCCAGTGACGCGGGAAACTGGAAAATGGATATACGGGAGACTGATGTGGATACTCTGCTGATCGAAACTTGGGAGAAGTTTTCTGAAAGCGCAAGAAAGAAAAATATCCGCTTGAATCTGGACATCGAAGATCATTACCCCAAGACTCACTGCGATAAAGAGCGAATCAGCCAGGTTTTGGGGATTCTGCTGGATAACGCTATTTCCTATTCCAGCCCCGGACAGACCATTGAAATGGGAGCCAAGGTGCTGCCCCAAAAGCTCGCTTTTTTCGTCATTGACCATGGTCCTGGCATTGCAGACGCTGAGAAGGCAAAAGTGTTTGAGCGGTTCTATTCCGGCGATCCATCAAGAACGGACAAAAGTCACTTTGGACTGGGATTGAGTATTGCGCAAGAGATTGTAAGGCTGCATCATGGTACGATCCGATTAACAGACACTCTGGGCGGCGGCTGTACATTTGAGATATGCCTGACAATATAGAACCTCTCCGCCAAAACGAAGCAGGACTCTACTAAGACGGCACTAATGTCATAACGTTGATCGCACTCACGCATTTAGACCCCAAAAAGTTGTTGCGCCGCAACGACTTTTTTCTCAATTTTAGGAGGGGTGGTATAGGTATATTCGAAAACTGAAAATCAGGTTCTATATGCGGAGAAAGCAATTCTGTCGACATCAGATGGGCGGTTTTCAAAGGGGGAATACAACATCCTTCTCCCAATAGAATTGGAGCAAAAAATGATTGCGGCGCAACAGCTTTTTGATCCAAAATGTCGACGCCGTCTGTTAGCACATTAAGTATGAAGATTCTTGTCTCCCCATGCTTTGATGTAGTCAAGGACGGGCAGGAAACTCTCCCCAAGCCCTGTCAGGGTATACTCCACCCGCGGCGGCACCTCACAAAAATCGTGGCGCAGGATAAATCCATCTGTTTCCAGCTCCCGAAGCTGCTTTGTAAGAGAACTTTCCGTAATCTCCCCAATCTGACGGCGAAGCTGTCCGAAACGCCGGACATTACATTTGCCGATATACCAAAGCAGTTCGATTTTATATTTCCCACCCAGCAATTTCTGTACAGTAGAAATTGTCTTGCAGCGATTCACGGCGGATTCTGATTTTCTCATGTTCCTCATCTCCATTCCCTATCATCATAACTGATTTCACGCTAAATTGAAAGGTACTTCAAAAAAGTACAGTACTTTTATTATTGCTGTGACTTGCTATAATGATGCCAACGAGACAGTCATGCGCAGGTTTGCCTCGTTGCCTGCGCACAATTCTTCGAGATGAGGTATGGATTATGCATTACACAGGAACAATTTGGCGTCCTCCTTATGAGGCAGACTCGCTGCTGCTGGAGGTTACAGCAGGCTGCACCCATCATAAGTGCAAATTCTGTACGCTGTACAGTGATCTGCCGTTCAAATTCAGAATGACGCCCATGGAAGACATTGAGCGGGATTTGCTGGAAGTGCAAACCCTGCGTACAAATCCCTATTCCAAAATGTTGACACGGCTTCAGGGAAAAGACGACCCTGAACCGATCCAGCGTGTTTTCTTGACTGGGGCCAATCCGTTTGTCCTGAAAACAGAAAAACTGCTTGAGATCGCATCGCTCATTCACAGGTACCTGCCTTCCGTCGAATCCATCGGCTGTTTTGCCCGCATTACGGATTCCGTCAATAAGACAGACGAAGAACTCCTCCGGCTTCGGCAGGCAGGCTACAATGGATTGACGATTGGCGTGGAAACCGGGGATGATACGGCGCTTGCCTTCATGCGGAAGGGATATACTTCCCGGGATATTCTGGTGCAGTGCAGGCGGTTGGAGCAGACCGATATCGAATATGGCTTCTTCTATCTCACCGGCATTTCCGGTAAGGGACGAGGGGAGGCCGGGGCAAAAGCCTCCGCAGAAGTTTTCAATCAGCTGCATCCTTTTCTGGTTGGGCCGAATATGCTGACAATCTATCCGGAATCCGATTTGTATCAGGAAATTCAGTATGGGAATTGGGCGGAGGAAGGTGAGCTTGAAAAATACCGGGAGCTTCGTACCCTGGTAGAAAACCTGAATATTTCCACATACTTTGCAGCAATGGGAGCCTCCAACGCTTTTCAGCTCAGAGGCAAACTGCCGGAAGAGAAAGAAACCCTTTTGGCGACGCTGAACAAAATTATCTCCAAAGTCAGCGAGGAAGATCTGCGGCGCTACAGGGATAATCTCCCACATCTGTAAAATGAGCCGATGAGCTGAAAGGTACCTTCAATATCGCACTTTTCCCCGTGCTATTGACACCCACTCACAATGTGATATAATACAGGAAAGCAGAATGCAGACGCTAATCAAGCCACCGGCTTGACAAGCGCCTGCATTTTCCGTTTCTTAAGAAGGGAGCCATGTCATCCGCAGCAAATCATCCGCCCACCCACAACTGCACCTTAAAAATTTCATATCGAACCGGAGGGAACAACCAGCTTGGGCCGCAAAAAGAAGCTCATAAACAATTCCGGTATTCCGCAGCACGAAATCGAGTATATCGCCCGTTGCATCCTTCCTGACATCCTCGCCTACTACGAAAGCGAAGAAGGCCAGCGGGACTTCCAGGATTGGCTGGCTCAGTGTGAAGCGGAACAGACGGAAGGAAAGGTAGGGATAAGCAGATAAGTGATCGCACAGGGTGCCGCCAGCTTGGCGGCACCTTTTCTCATGCAAAAGGCATTTCCACTCACGCATTTCGGGGGTAAAAAAGCGGCTGATAGCAAGGCTTCTTGGGCACATTTGGGGTCTGGGAATACAATTACCTTCGGAAATCCAAAGAAGGCATTCTATATGCGTGAATTCTCAAATTCTGTCCGTCTTTCTTTCCGCGTCGTTCTTAAAAGAATGACAGATTTATAGAACGGTAGAGGTCAGTTTTCAAACGGATGGCATTCCGTCACATTTTTCAGATACTCCCGTACATCTCCGTGGAGCAGCAGGTTCACATATTCAACTGGTGCATGATACACCAGCCACTCCAACTCACTACTCTCAAACATATTCCGGGCAACCTCGGCATCCACCAAAGTGCAATCGATGGAGATCATACTTCCATCGGCGTATTTAATCTCAACACAGGCGGTGTCGATATTGAACGCACACGAAATCACTTTCTTATCCATAACCGCGTCCTCCTAAATCTGTTTCTTTTTTCTTGGTCCTCTGGGCTTTGATTCTGGTCGCTTGACAACACCGTTTCGGAAATGGGTTTCTTCAAACCTCCCGAAGAAAACAAATAATCCGAACCCGTCTCCCACAGGGAAGATCTGGTTCGGATTATATTGGTTTGGTGCCGGTGACCGGACTCGAACCGGTACGCCATCGCTGGCGGTGGATTTTGAGTCCACTACGTCTACCATTCCATCACACCGGCATGAATTGACCTTTATAGTATAGTCGATTTCTTTCCAAAATGCAAGAGAAAGTTTTTCTTTTTGGAAATCAAAAGCTTTCCGCCCCATTGGCGCAAAATTCCCTTGACTTATTCTGCCATAGTCATCATAATAACAGGTAGTATACTCTGGGGGGTGTTGGGATGAAGCGGGGCTGGCGGTGGGTCTTGATCCTTGGAATCCTGCTGGCGGCGGCTGGGGGGATTTTCCTTGGGGGGCGGTATTTGAATGAAAAATACATCCTCTGGAACTGGCATCTTTTGCCCCGGGACAGTTCGGCTTTGGATATTTCCGGGGAGCCTATGGGGGATGTTTCTACCTTATTAAAATGTCCCAACCTGCGGAAGCTGGATGCCCGGGGAACCGGGATGAGGGTTTCTCAGTTTGAAATGCTCCGCTCGGAACTTCCGGAGTGCGAAATTTTGTGGGAAGTGCCCATTGAAGGTTCCTTTTATTGGCAGGATACCCGGTCTGTGACGGTGGAACGGCTGACGGAGGAGGACATTCGGGGGCTTTCTTACCTGCCCGGTCTACGCTATCTGGACGTGGGACGGTGGGGGGATTATGACGGAATCCGGGATTTGCAGAGCCGCTTTCCGGAAATCACTCTGGCCTACCAGGTGGCGCTGGGGGGCGAGTGGTGGGACTGGGACAGTGTTTCCCTGCTGCTGGAAAGCCCGGAGCCTGAGGAGCTTTCCCAAAAGCTTTCCCTGTTTCCCAAGCTGGAAAGCTTGGTGATCACCGGAAACATTCCCTCTTTGGAGGATCTTCGCAGCCTGCAGCTGGCCTACCCGGAAGTTTTCTTCCTGTGGAAAATGGACGTGCTGGGGCTGAGCCTGGAGACGGACTCCCAGGAGCTGACGGTGAGCGACGGCTCTTGCGAGAACGTTTCCACCCTGGGGGAGATTCTTCCCTACTTCCCCAAGCTGCGGCGGGTGGTGCTGAATCCCTGCGACGAGGCCCGGCAAGCCCTGCTGGAACTGGCGGGGCAGTACCCGGACATTCAGTTCGTCTTTGAATTCCAAATGGGAGACACGGTGTTTTCCAGTGAGGAAGAACAAATGGACATTTCCAATACGCCCATGGAGGACACCTCCCAGCTGGAACAGCTGCTGCCCCTGATGCACAGCCTGAAAAAAGTCATTATGTGCCAATGCGGGCTGGACAGCCAGGCCATGGATGCCCTAGGAAAGCGGCATCCGGAAATCCGGTTTGTCTGGAGCGTAGACCTGGGCGGGGTGATGTTCCGCACCGATGCGGTGCATTTTGCCCCCAACCGCTGGGGTCTGAAGCTGAGCAACGAAAATATCTATGATCTGCGCTACTGCACCGACATGGTATGCGTGGATATCGGTCACAATACCAACGTCACCAACTGCGAATGGGTAAAATTTATGCCGAAGCTCAAATATCTGGTGCTGGCGGAGACGGGGATTGCCGATCTTTCCCCGTTAGAAAACCACCCCAGCCTGGTGTTTTTGGAGCTGTTTTTGAGTAAGGTAAAAGATTACTCGATCCTTACCACCTGCAAGACATTGGAGGATCTGAACCTGTGCTACACCCAGGGGGATCCGGAACCCATTGGGGAAATGGTCTGGCTGAAACGGCTGTGGTGGAGCGGCAGCTGGAAGGCCAGAATGTACCTCAAGGACAAGCTGCCGGACACGGAAAAGCAGTTTTTGTCCGTCTCCTCCACCGGCATGGGCTGGCGGGAGGGGCAGCACTACTATGATATGCGGGACTTTATCGGTATGGAATACATGACAGGCTAAGGGAGATAGAAAATGGCGAAATATGCAAAGAAAAACAACACCCCGGTGATTGTGCTGACCATCATTCTGCTGCTGGTGGCGGCGGTGCTGGGGGGGATGGTCTGGTTCGTCAGCAGCCACTTTTTTGTGGATGGGCGGGCCTACCCCAAAAATGCCAAGGCTCTGGATCTCCGGGGCAAAACCATCACGACAGAAACCTACGACACCCTGCGCGCCCGGCTTCCCCAGTGCGAAATCCGCTGGGACGTGCCCTTCCAGGGAAGCGCCTACCCCGATGACACCACCGCTCTGACGGTACACAGTCTCAGCGATGCCGACCTGGCACGGCTGGAACGGTTCCCCAAGCTGGAACGGCTGGATGCCGCCGGATGCCGGGACTATGACCGGTTGATGGAGCTGAAGGCCCAGCGGCCCGACCTGGTGCTGACCTACACCGTGGACATTGGCGGCACGGATTATCCCCAGGATGCGGACAGCGTTGCCTGTTCTGACCTCAGTGCAGAGAATATCGCCCGGATGGGGTATCTTCCCCAGCTGCGCCGGGTGGATGCCACCGGCTGCGCCGACCCTGCCGCCATCCGGGCTTTGGCCCAGGCTTTCCCGGATCTGGAAATCAACTATCAGGTAGAACTGCTGGGTCAGACCTTCACGGAAAAGGACACCGCCGCCGCCTTCCGGAATCCGGATGTGGGGGCACTGATGACGGGCCTTGGCAGTCTGCCCGCCCTGGAAATTGTGGATTTGGGGGCCGCCACTGCCTCCGGTTCTGAGCTGAAAGCCCTGGCGGAAGCCTACCCGGACATCACATTCCACTGGGAAAAGGCGATTTTCGGCAAGACCTTCCAGAGCAGCGATGCGGAAATCGACCTGTCCGGACTGGATGTGGGGAGTCTTGCCCAGGTGGAGGATGCCATGCAGGCTTTCCCCTACGCAAAAAAGGTGGTTTTGGCAGACTGCGGCTTTGAAAATGAGGAGCTGGCGGCCTTCCGGGAGAAGATGCGCCCAAGCTGCAAGGTGGTCTGGACGGTGTACATCACCCGCAAGCCGGTGCGCACCGACCAGGAGATCATCCATTCCTCGGCTTTGCAGGTGTGCTTCATTGACGAGCAGAGCCAGGATCTCAAATACTGTGAGGATGCCATTGTGGTGGACATTGGCCACTCCTATATGAAGAATCTGGAGTGGGTCAAGGGGATGCCCAACCTGAAATATCTGATTCTGGCCCACAACTGGCTCCGGGATCTGAGCCCCCTGAGCAGCTGCAAAAATATGGTATACCTGGAGCTGTTCTGGAACAAATACATTGAGGACTACAGCCCCCTGGTGGAATGTACCGCCCTAAAGGATCTGAACATTTCCGGCACCTACGCCGACATTGAGCCCCTGTACCAGATGACCTGGCTGGACAACCTCTGGGCCAACGGCTGCGGCCTGTCCGAGAGCGAGCAGGCCCAGCTTCGGGAGCATCTGCCCAACACCACCGTCAGCACCCTGGTGGGGGACTACACCGTAGGCGGCTGGCGGCAGGTTCCCGGCTACTACGCCATGCGGGATCTCATGGGCCTGCCCTACAATAAATGGTAAAAAGGAAGCAAAAACATGAAAAAATGGACTGTTATTGTTCTGATTATCCTCCTGGTGGCGGCCATTGCCGCAGGCGGCGGTGTGCTGGGCTGGAAGATCCACTATCAGAACACCCACGTTTTCGTGGAGGGCACTGCCTACGAAAAGGATCTGACCCACTTAGATCTCCGGGGCACCGGGGTGTCCATGGACTACTATGAGGCAGTCCAGGCGGCGCTGCCGGATTGCCAAATCCGCTACGACCTGCCCTTCCAGGGGGGCTTCTACAGCGATGACACCCAGGAGCTGACCATCACGACCTTGACGGATGAAGAGATCGCCCAGCTGGACTATCTGCCGGAGCTGAAAACCGTTCACGCAGAAGCTTGCACCGACTATCCCCAGCTGCTGGCCCTGGCCCAGCGCCGCCCGGAATGCCAGGTGCTGTATCAGGTAAGTATTTTTGGAAAAGACTACCCTCAGGACACCAAAGAGCTGTCTTTCGGCAGTGAAACGTTGGATCTTTCCCAGCTGACCGAGGCCCTGGCATGGCTGCCAAAGATGGAAACCGTCACCTTTGACCAGCCCACAAATCCCGCCCAGGAGCTGATCGACCTGAAAAACGCCTTCCCCCAGGTGGACATCCGCTGGGAAAAGGATGCCTTTGGAAAGACATACGCCAGCGATGTGACGGAAATCGACCTGACGGATTTGCGGATTGAGACATTGGAGCCGGTGGAGGAGGCCATGGCCTACTACCCCGCGCTGGAAAAAGTGATCCTCAGCAACGCCGGCCCCGACGAGCGGCATCCCATCGACAACGAAACCATGGCGGCCTTCCGGGAGAAGATGCGCCCAAGCTACAAGGTGGTCTGGACGGTGCAGATCAACACCCTGAAGGTGCGCACCGACGAGACCTATTTCATGCCCGCCAAGCACCACGCCGTGGTGACCAATTTCCAGGTGCAGAACCTGAAATACTGTGAGGACATGGTCTGCGTTGACCTGGGTCACATGGCCATTCAGGATATTTCCTTTGTGAAATATATGCCGCATCTGAAATACTTCATCGTCATTGATGCGCCGCTGATGTACATCGACGCCATCAGCACCTGCAAGGAGCTGATCTATCTGGAATTCTTCTGGACCTGGATCAACGACTACACCCCCCTGCTTGGCTGCACCGCCCTGGAAGATCTGAACGTAGCCCGCACCAACGGCGACATTATGACCTTCAAGGATATGCCCTGGCTGAAAAACCTCTGGGTAGACGGCTGGCGGATCAAGGAAAGCGACAAGCAGATTCTGAACGAGGCTCTGCCGGACACCTTCATTAAATACTGCGACGGCGAAATGACCGCCAACGGCTGGCGGGATCTTCCCAACTATTTCGCCATGCGGGACTACCTGGGGATGCCCTATAATCGGTGGTAACGGGGTGCCCCCGCTGGCAATGGCGAGCCTGTGACCCTGGCGGTGAACCCACACCGCTGGGGGTCACCCGGTTCGGCGGCTGGTGCATGGACGAGCCGGCGGCGCAGCCGCCCAGCGCAGAGGGTAAGACGTGCGACCCCGGCGGCGCAGCCGCCCTTGGCTCCCCCTATGGGGGAGCTGGCGAGCGATCAGCGAGCCTGAGAGGGCGTAGGCAGTTGCAAGTATGGGAAAAGTGCCGTGATTGCTGCTTATGTACCCTCTCAGTCTCGGGACTTCTTTCAAATTTGGCACTGCGCACACCCTCTCAGTCACGGCTTTCAGCCGTGCCAGCTCTCCCAAAGGGAGAGCCAAGGGGCGGGCGTTGCCCGCCCAACGCACCGAAATATTTGCGGTGCTGATTTCGCACCTTCACCCCCATTCGTTGATTCTTCTCCTTTTCCTAAGGAAAGCTTAAGAATTGACACAGTCTGTTAACTTGACACCCGGATGCGCCCGGGGTATAATGTTCCCAAGGAGGGGAAAATCCCATGAAGAAAGTTGTTGTAACCTTAACCATTGCACTTTTGGTGCTGATTTTTGCTGTCAGCGCCTGGATGGTGGGCAGCTACCTGGTAGAGTCCCGCCAGCAGGCGAAAGAGAACGAAGAACTGGCAAATATGGTCTCCAAGCCCACCGAGACCCAGCCCACCAGCGGCACCACCGCAGCCACCACTGTGGAGGGTACCTTCGGCAGTGCGGATAACCTTGTGGATGCCAACGGCGTTCTGGAGGAGTACAGCGAAGCCCTTGCCAAGTATCCCGACATGGTTGGCTGGATCCGCATTGACGGCACCAAGCTGAACTATCCCGTGATGCAGACCCCCGATCGTCCCAACTACTACCTGGATCACAACCTCAACGGCGTTTCCAGCGCCTGGGGTGCCATCTACGCCCGGGAAGAGTGCGACATCAACAAGCCCAGCGACAACATTACCCTGTACGGCCACCACATGCGTGACGGCAGTATGTTTGCGTGTCTCGACACCTACAAGTACAAAAAGACCTGGGACAACAATCCCCTGATCTTCTTTGACACCCTGCACGGCTATCATGTGTACAAGATCTTCGCTGTATTCACCACCTCCGCCAACATTGGCGAGGGCTTCAGCTATCACCAGATGATCGACGCCAAGGACAAGAAGGATTTTGACGACTTCATTGCCAAGTGCAAGGAGCTGTCCCTGTACGACACCGGCGTGACCCCGGAGTACGGCGACAAGACCATCTGCCTGTCCACCTGCGAATACTCCCACGACAACGGCCGCCTTGTGGTCGCCGCCGTGCGGCTCAGCTGATAGAATATCGGAAATCCCCCGGACATCCGGGGGATTCTTGCGTTTGCAGGGCGGTACTCCGAATTTTTTGCCCCGGTGATTTCGCAGCGCCGGGCGGCGCAGCCGCCCCTTGTAGCTCGTTAAAGCTAAAACTTTACTTCTGGATACAGATGAGCAAGCTTGATTCGGGCAGAATCTGTTGTGAAATGCCAGGAGACTCCCTTTTGTTTTGCGTTCCTATTTCGTGACCAAGAAAGGAGAATATTGTTTAGATTCTCAATGGTTGTGATGCGTACATCCAGGAGGCATTGGACCGAAAGGGCGGATAGTTCTATTTCGGCAATATCCAACCAAGAGCCGTGTTTTGGTGTATAATGCACCTCAAGTTTTTGCGCAATACGGAATGCTTCCTGGGGTGAAAATGCCTTATATAGAGAGGCAATTGTATGGGTATTCAAATTATCCATCACCAAAACGATTTTTTCTGCGTCAGGGTATGCTTCATCCACCAGCCACTTCATTTGATATGCCCAGTCGAAGGCAGTTCTACGCGGGAGGGCATGGGCTTCACGCCAGCCGCCCAGAGGTTCAGTAAACATAAATATGGAGCAAGAGCCTTTTCTGACGTATTCGCAGTCATACTTCTTGATATGGTTGTTTTCGCCCATGGGAATTGGCTCTAAATATTCATCCAAAAGCTGAAAAGGCTTCTCATCCATGCAAATAACAGGATGTTTTTCATCAAAAGGATGGGAATATACCTCTAATACATCCTCCATGTGTGCAACAAAGTCTGCATTTTGTTTCGGAGGAATGCACCACATCAGTTTCAAATGAGGCTTATACTTCGTTTTTTTAAAATCTTATGAACACTTACATGGGATATACTGTCAATGATTTTTAGTTCCACCGCCTTTTCCGCAATCAGTCGAAGAGCCCATTTGGAATGACCTTCAGGGGGTTCGCTACATGCCAGGGCAACAATTTTTGCTTCTACCTCCCCTGTGATTTTGGCTTTTACCGGTGGCGTTTCCCGCTTCTTTCGGGTCAAATACGAGTGAATATCATGGTTTTCCAGAAATTCATCCCGCATATTATACACGGATTGAACAGAAATTCCTGCATATTCAGCAGTTCGCTTGTAACGTACATGGTCCGTTTTCCCGGTCCGATCCAGCATCAGCAAGACACGCGCCCGGATGATTTCTTTTGCTTTATGCTCTCCATTCTTTGAAAAGTCTTTCAAATAGATTTGTTCTTCTTCAGTCAGTCTGATTTCTTTGTTATTCATGTGGCTACACATCCTATTTTTAGATTGTATTTATAGTATAGCACATGAAATCAGAAAGTAAATCTTTAGTATTAACTTACTACTTGGCTCTCCCTCTGGGAGAGCTGGCGAGCGGTCAGCGAGCCTGAGAGGGCGGCTTAGCACCCGCTGGCTATGACGAGCCTGTAACCCTGGCAGTAGACCCACACCGTTGGGGGGTCACCCGGTTCGATAGCGGGTGGTGGTCGGGCTGGGCGGCGCAGCCGCCGAATTCCCGCTGTCTTACCCTCTGCAACCGGCGTATGCTGCGAAATTCGTCTTTACAGAATTCCCTCCAGCAAATTAAACCCGCATCCCACCAGTAAAATCCCCAGGGTGCAAATCGCCGTAAACAGGGCCAGAAGTTTGGGCTTGATAGCCTTGCTCAGCATGACCAGGGAGGGCAGAGACAGGGTGGTGACGGCCATCATGAAGCTCAGCACCACGCCAAGCCGGGCCCCTTTGGCAAGCAGGGCTTCTGCAATGGGGACGGTTCCGAAAATGTCGGCGTACATGGGGATCCCGGCGGCGGTGGCCAGGAGCACGCCAAAGGGGTTTCCTTGCCCCAGCAGGGATACCACGAAGGTTTGGGGGATCCAGTTGTGGATCCAGGCGCCGATGCCTACGCCCACGAGAATGTAAGGGAACACTTTCCGGAAGGTGGCTGTCACCTGATCCCTGGCATAGCCGAAACGGTCGGTCTGGGTCAGGGTGGGGGACTGGAGATCCACCCGGGGGGTTTGGAGGATGAAAGGCTCTATGTAGGCTTCCATGTGGCATTTTTCAATGAGACAGCCCCCGGCCACTGCCACCACCAGGCCAAGAAGGACATACACCGCCGCGATTTTTGCCCCGAAGATTCCTGTCAGCAGCACGAGACTCCCCAAATCCACCATGGGGGAGGAAATGAGGAAGGAGAAGGTGACCCCCAGGGGAAGCCCCGCCCCGGTGAAGCCCATGAACAAAGGGATGGAGGAGCAGGAGCAGAAGGGGGTGACGGTTCCCAGCAGGGCGGCCACGGTGTTGGCCCCCAGGCCGTGGAAACGACTTAAAATTACTTTACTGCGTTCCGGGGGGAAGTAGCTTTGGATGTAGGAAATGAGAAAAATGAGAACGCACAGCAGCAGGGTGATTTTCACCGTGTCATAGAGGAAAAAGTGGATGCTGCCCCCCACCCGGCCGGTCACATCCAGCCCCAGGCGGGAAAGGCCCGCTCCCACCAGATCCCGGAGCCAGTGCATACTTAAAAGCTGATTTTGAATAAACATCCACATACCTTACACTCCCAGGTGCTTTTTGAGGATTTTCACAATCTCCTTCTGGCTGGCGGCCCGCCCGGCGATGAGCAGCTGGCCGTCCACCATGAGGGAGGGGGCGGACAGGCCCCCCAGCTTCACGATCTCCACCAGATCCCCCACCCGCTCCACCGGGGCGTTGATCCCCAGCTCGTTTAGCGCAGCCTGGGTGTTGTCGTAGAGCTTGCCGCAGTTTTCACAGCCTGCGCCGATGACTTTGATATCCATAATGTGTCTCCTTAATTCTTTAATTGCATGGGCTGGCCTACAGCACTTTGCCAGGAATCCAGCAGGGGCTTAATGATGTTGGGGCCGATTTTGGAGATGAACACCAGCTGGGACAGCTGGCAGGGGGCACAGGGCTTAAAGTCGATCTGACTGCCCACCACGTCCACCTGCATCCAGCCTTCCTCCAAAATGTGGAAAAAGCCCTTTGCACGGTAGATATCCGGGAGAATGGGGGCGAAAAAGTTCATAAGCTGCTGCTGTGTTACCTGCCTCTCGAAGTTCAGAAACAGGGTCTTGGGCTTATTCTTCCGCAGATCCAGAGCCTCCTCCGGGGGCGCGAACTGATACCGCAGCAGATCCTCCCGGAGAAAACCCAGATCCAGATTGCCCATGCAGCATTCTTCCAGGCGGCACAGGGGGTTGATGGTGCGGATCTTGTCCACAATGGCCTGAACGGCAGCATCCTCCACCAGATCCCGCTTGGTGATGGCGGCCAGGTGGCAGTGGCGGAGCTGACGATTTACATAATCACCGTCATTAATCTGCTCCCAGAAATTCTTGGCATCCACCAGGCAGATCACCCCCCGGAAGTCCAGCTTTTTCCCGGCGGCAATTTCGGCGGCATCCAGAATGGACTGGACGTTGGAGGGGTCCCCCAGCCCGGAGCTTTCCACAAACAGGTACTCAAAATCCTGCTTGGCCATTTCGCTGAGGGCCTCCACGAATTTCAGCTGCAAGCAGGTGCAGAAAATGGAGCCACGGGTGATTTCCACCATCTGGATATCCCCGCTGCGCAGGATATCTCCGTCAATGCTGAGCTTGCCGAATTCGTTCTGGATGACCCCCACCTTATGGCCTTTCAGGTGGTGGAGAATGTTTAATAGCAGGGTGGTTTTGCCGGAGCCTAAAAAGCCGGTGAGAATGTAGAGTTTTGGCTGATTCACGTTGGTTTCCTCCTTGTTTTTGTGGGAAATATTGGATGTTTGACAGGTGGGGCAGGGGGCGCAGGGATTCGGGGCGGCGATCTGCTCCAGGATCCCAATGGCCTGGCCGCAGCCAACCGGGTCAATGGCGTAGTGAATCCACTTGCCCGCCTCCCGCCCCCGGACGATTCCGGCCCCACAGAGGATCTTCATGTGGTAGGACAGGGTGGATTGCACCATCCCGGTGGCTTCAATGAGCTTACAGGCGCACAGCTCCCCATTTTGCAGCGGGGACAAAATCTCCTGCCGCCGGGGATCGGCCAGGGCCTTGAATAGAGCCGCACGCTGCTGGTGGATCGTTTCCATGGCATTACCTCACATTGAATGTTTTCGATTTGATTATAGCATCAGATTGAAAAGAGTCAATATGAGTGAGAAATTTTCGGTGCCACCGAATTACCGGGCGGAAATTTCGATGCGTTCGTAGGGGTGGTGCTCCGCGCAGCGAATCAAAATCCAATGATCGCCGGGGGCGATCACACCATAATATAACGGCTATTATGTCGCCCGGTTGTTTCCCCAAAGGGGAAACAACGTCGGCGCATTGCGCCGACAGCAGTATCGAATATTTCAATGTGAAATTCGGCGGTACAATGTCGGAACATGGTGCATTGCGGCACGTTGTGCCGCGCGATTCCCATTGGGAATCGCCGGGCGGATGATATCCGTTGAATTATGGTGTGATCGCCCCCGGCGATCATTGGATTTTGATTCGCTGCGCGGAGCACCACCCCTACGAACTCAAAAATTTTGAGCCATCCGCAAAATACGCACCATGTACCATGCGGTACGTCTGCGTATGGTGGTGCGCTGCCCATTGAAATGTTTGCCTGGGAAAATTTCCCCCCTCCAGCGAAAAATTTGTAAAAATCGGTTTACAAGTTGGGGAAAATAGATTATGATACACTGGAATATGGTATGTTCGGGAAAACCCGGATCGGCCCTTTTGGGCGGGTCTGGGGGTTCCGGGGGCGTTTGTCCTGAACCTGAAAAGGATAGATAGACCCTAGAAAACAATCAGGAGGATTTGAAATATGAATCAGAAGCTTTTGCGTCAGATCCCCAAGGTGGATGAGCTGATGAAGCAGCCTTCCCTGCAGGAGCTGTGCCAGAGCGTTCCGACGCAGAATGTGACCCAGGCGGTGCGGCAGATTTTGGAGGATCTCCGGGGGGATATCCTCGGCGGCAAGCTGGAGCAGCTGCCGGAGGTGGACAGCCTGTGCCAGAAGATCGTGGCCGATGCCACCCGGCAGGCGGAGCCCTCTTTGCGGAGGGTCATCAACGCCACCGGTATCATTCTGCATACCAACCTGGGCCGTGCCTGTATTTCCGACCGGGCGGCGGCTGCTGCCCAGTCTGTTGCCCAGTCCTATTCCACATTGGAATATAACCTCCAGGCCGGTAAGCGGGGCACCCGTTACAGCCATGTGGAGGAACTGCTGTGCCGCCTGACCGGGGCGGAGAGTGCCCTGGTGGTGAACAACAACGCTGCTGCTGTGCTTCTGATCCTGTCGGATATGGCCCAGGGGGGGCAGGTCATCACCTCCCGTGGGGAGCTGGTGGAAATCGGCGGCTCCTTCCGGGTGCCGGATATTATGGAAGCCTGCGGCGCAGAGCTGAAGGAAGTGGGCACCACCAACAAGACCCACCTGTGGGACTACGACCGGGCCATCACCGAAAAGACACGGGCGCTGATGAAGGTTCACACCAGCAACTACCGCATCGTGGGCTTCAGCGAAACTCCCACCCTGCCGGAGCTGGTGGAGCTGGGCCACAGCCGGGGGCTGCCGGTGATCGAGGATCTGGGCAGCGGCTGCCTGGTGGATTTGCAGCAGTTCGGCATTTACGGCGAGCCTACGGTTCAGGACTCCGTCCGGGCCGGGGTGGATGTGGTCAGCTTCTCCGGCGATAAGCTCCTGGGCGGCCCCCAGGCGGGTATTATCGTGGGCAAAAAGGCCATTGTGGACAAGCTGAAAAAGCATCCCCTGACCCGTGCCATGCGTGTGGACAAAATGACTCTGGCGGCTCTGGAAGCCACCCTGCGCAGCTATGACGCAGGTCTTGCCCGGGAGATTCCCACCATCGCCATGCTCTCTGCCACCGCCCAGGAATTGCGGGCCAAGGCAGATACCCTGTGCGCCCTCATGTCCGCCCAGGGCATCGCCGCTGAGGTGACGGCCACCCAGGGCCAGGTGGGCGGCGGCAGCGTGCCCACCCAGATGCTGAATTCCTTCGCCGTGGCGGTGCAGCCTGGGAATGTGAGCCTGGATCAGCTGGAGGTGAATCTGCGGCTGGGCAGCCCTGCCATCATCGGCCGGATCAACCGGGATCGGTTCCTGCTGGATGTGCGCACCTTGCGCCGGGAAGACTTCGGGGACATTGCGGCAGCGGTTGCGGAGGCAGAAAAATGAATCATGTTATCATCGGTACCGCCGGTCACGTTGACCACGGCAAGACCCTGCTGATCAAGGCCCTGACAGGCATTGAAACCGACCGGCTTCAGGAGGAAAAGAAGCGGGGCATCACCATCGAGCTGGGCTTTGCCCACCTGGACTGGCCCGACGGCACCCAGGCCGGCATTGTGGACGTTCCCGGCCATGAAAAGTTTATCAAAAATATGCTGGCAGGTGCCGGCGGCATTGACCTGGCCATGCTCATTGTGGCGGCTGACGACGGTTTCATGCCCCAGACCCTGGAGCATTTGGACATTCTGACCCTGCTGGGCATCCAGGACGGCTGTGTGGTCATCACCAAGTCCGACGTGGTGGATCCGGAGTGGCTGGAAATGATGAAGGAAGAGGTGCAGGGCAGGGTGCAGGGCACCTTCCTGGAAGGAAAGCCCATCCACTGCGTCTCCGCCTACACCGGTCAGGGCATTGATGATCTGCGGCAGGATCTGCATGACATGGTGCTCCGGGCCTCCACCAAGAGCCTGCGGGTGCCCTTCCGCCTGCCCGTTGACCGGGTGTTCAGTGTGGACGGCTTCGGCACCGTGGTTACGGGAACCCTCATTGAAGGCTCCATGCACGAGGGAGATGCCGCTGAGCTGATCCCCGGCGGCGCCCAGACCCGAATCCGGAATTTGCAGGTTCACGGCAAGGACGTGGAGACGGCCTACGCCGGTCAGCGTGTGGCGGTGAACCTGGCGAACCTGAAAAAGACCGACATCAAGCGGGGCGATGCCGTGGCAAAGCCCGGCTCCGTCCGGGTTTCCCGGATGATCGACGTCCGGCTGCAAAACCTCCGGGACTCCAAGCGGGTCATTCAGAATGACACCCAGGTACACTTGTACCACACCTCCCAGCAGCAGCTGGCCAAGGTGGTGCTGCTGGATCGGGATGCCCTGAATCCCGGGGAGAGCTGCTACGCCCAGCTGCGGCTGACGGATCCCATCGCCACCAAGTCCGGAGACCGGTTCGTCATCCGGTTCTATTCTCCCCTGGAGACCATCGGCGGCGGCGTGATCCTGGACGATTCTCCCGCCCGGCACAAGCGGTTCCAGCAGAGTGTGCTGGATGCCCTGAAAATTAAGGAAACCGGCTCCGGCGGCGACCGGGTGATCCAGGTGCTGACGGAATTCGGCACCGCCATGGCCACGGCAGCTCAGGTGGCGGCAAAGCTCCACCAGGAGCCGGGGGATATTGAAGGGGATCTGCACGATCTGTGCGCCCGGGGCCGGATTTTGGAGCCGCTGCCCGGCCGCTATGTGGCCGCCTCGGTGATGGACAAAACCTGGGACACCTGCCGCCAGATCTTGGCGGGCTATCACGCCCAGAATCCCCTCCACGCCGGTATGAAGGAGGCGGAGGTGCGGCAGAAGTGCTTCAAGAATCTGGATCAGACCACCGCCGATGCCCTGCTGGATGCCCTGTGCGCCGAGGGCAAGCTGCGCCGGGTGGCGGATCGCTACGCCCTGGGAGATTTCCGGATTCACTTTACCAAGCGCCAGAACAACATCCGGGAAAAGCTGCTGCAAACCTACCGCAAGGCAGGTCTGGAAAGCCCTGCCACCGACGATGTGCTGGCCGCCTTCCCCCAGAACGAAAAGACCGATGCCAAGCAGGTGCTGGAAAGCCTGGTCACCGGGGGAGACCTGGTGATGCTGTGCCCCCAGATCTGCTGGTATAAGGATGTTTACGCCCAGGTCTGCCAGACGGTGAAGGAGCACTTTGCCAAGGAGGAGACTCTGACCCTGGCCCAGCTGCGGGATCTTCTGGGCTCCTCCCGGAAATATACCCTGGCAGTTTTGGAGTATTATGACAAAAACCGCATCACCAAAAAGGACGGCGACCTGCGCCGTTTGGTAGGTTCGCTGGATTGATCGTTATTTTCGATTGAAAGTAAAATTGGGCTTGCTTTTTCACGAAATCCGTGCTACTATATCAGCCCATGGGAGTAGCTGGGTGCTGGTGTGCCCCCCGGTCTTCAAAACCGGTGAGGGGGGCTAGGAACCTCCCGGGTGGGTTCGATTCCCACATATTCCCGCCAGAATCGCTTCGGAAAGCTTTTTCCGAAGCGATTTCCTTATTTGTGACCAAATTTTGGCGGTTTTGTGTCCTTTCCGCCGAAACCTGTGCAGAATTGATTTGTATAAAATGTAGAAATTCATTTATCACAATTCCGCATAAATCAGGGGCGTTTCGGTAAAGATAGACTGAAAAGTTGGAATAACCCGAATGTAACCGTGTAATTCAGTACCAATCTATCGGAAATGTTCTGAAAAAATGCCGAAAATCAGGGAAGATTATCATTCACAAAAACGATAATAAAAATGTTGTGCTTGATTTTTTGACGGAAATGCGGTTTAATAATGATGCGGGTTGCGAAAGCCCCACCCAACAAAACTTCATAACGTGGATGACGGACGCAGGAGATTCGCGCAAAGCGAAGCCGAAGGAATAAGCACTGTTAGCTTGCCGCAACAGCTGCGAAGATTTCAGGCAAACGGACTGCGGCCTGACACAACTCTGGAAAGCGTAAAGCACCGAAGGAGCAACCTGCCAGGCAGGGAATCTCTCAGGTAAGAATAACAGGGTGAGGCAATGTGAAAAACAATTTCATGCTGTCCGACCCTGTTTATATTTTTGTCACCACGGACGGCGGGAGGCAAAGTATGAAATCACCCAACAGAATCCGCATCGTCACCAATAACCCCCTGGTTAAGCAGATCCTCAGCGACTGGTACACCGTCGAGTATTATGAGGACGCCACCTACCGGGATATTCTGGTGAAGGTCAGAGATATGGTCTACAACGGCTACGAGCTGTTTACCCACCCCATGGCGGGCAGCGTCAAGCCCAATGAGACCATGTACAAGTCCATCGTAGTGGGCACCGATCAGAAGGGCACCGACATCGACCATTGCAAGCTGATGATGAACGCCCTGATCACCTGCGATAAATTCAAGCCTACAGGTGTTCAGTATTCCGACTACCACTATAAGGACTTCCAATTAATTGACTATACCCTGCTGTGCGGCGCGCTGGATTTCGACGCAATAGCGGGTCTTAGTAAGGCAAACATGTAACCCAAACACAATGTAAAAAAAGGAGGAGGATTCGCTTTGAAATTGGAACTTGGTTTCATTAAGATCAACGATGTTCAGTTTTCAAACGAATGTGCCGTTAAAGACGGCATTCTGTACGTCAATCCCGAAGAAGTAAAGGAATATGTCTACGATTACGACGATGTGAAGCAGTTCGTCAAGTCCATCAGCTTTGACATTGCTAAGCCCGGCGAGAGCGTTCGCATCACCCCTGTTAAGGACGTTATCGAGCCCCGTTGTAAGGTTGAGGGCCCCGGTGTGATTTTCCCCGGTGTCATGAACCACAAGGTGGATACCGTCGGTTCCGGTCGTACCCATGTTCTGAAGGGTGCTGCTGTTGTTACCGCTGGTAAGATCGTCGGTTTCCAGGAAGGCCTCATTGATATGACCGGCCCCGGCGCTCAGTACACCCCCTTCTCCAAGACCCTGAATATCGTCATGGTCTGCGAGCCTGTTGAGGGTACCAAGCAGCATGACTACGAGCGCGCTGTCCGCTTCGCTGGCCTGCGTGCTGCCGGCTTCATCGGCCAGATCGGCAAGAACGTCGAGCCCGACGAAATCAAGACCTACGAGACTCTGGGCATCAAGGAAGGCATCGAGAAGTATCCCAACCTGCCCCGCGTCGGCTATGTCCACATGCTGCAGACCCAGGGCCTGCTGCACGACACCTATGTTTACGGTGTTGACGCAAAGCGCATTGTTGCTACCCTGATCAACCCCACCGAGACCATGGACGGCGCTATCCTGTCCGGTAACTGCGTCTCTGCCTGCGATAAGAACACCACTTATCATCACCTGAACAACCCTGTCGTTGCAGAGCTGTTCGAGGAGCACGGCAAGACAATCAACTACGTTTGCAACATCATCACCAACGAGAACGTCTACCTGGCTGACAAGCAGCGCGGCTCCGACTGGGCTGCCAAGCTGGCTAAGCTGCTGGATCTGGACGCAGTCATCGTTTCCGAGGAAGGCTTCGGCAACCCCGACGCTGACCTGATCATGAACTGCACCAAGCAGGAGAAGCAGGGCATCAAGACTGTTCTGGTTACCGACGAGTACGCCGGCCAGGATGGCAAGTCCCAGGGTCTGGCTGACTCCGATCCTCTGGCTGACGCTGTTGTTTCCGGCGGTAACGCTAACATGCCCGTCGTCCTGCCCCCCATGGACAAGATCATCGGCATGACCGACTACGTTGACGTCTGCTCCGGCGGCCACGCTGGCTCTCTGCGTCCCGATGGCTCCATCGAGGCTGAGCTGCAGATCATCACCGGCGCTACCAACGAAATGGGCTTCAACTGCATGAGCGCCCGCTAATTTCGTGAAAGGAGAAGATTGACAAAATGGCTTATCGTGTAGTACACTATATCAACCAGTTCTTCGCCAATGTTGGCGGCGAAGAAATGGCTCACATTGCTCCCGAACTGCGGGAAGGCAAGGTCGGCCCCGGCATGGCCTTTGAAACCGCATGGAAGGGCGAGGCTGTTATCGTGAACACCATCGTTTGCGGTGACTCCTACTTCGCTGAGCATGAGAAGGAAGCTAAGGAGCAGGTGATCGCCTGGGTTAAGGAAATCAACCCCGACATGTTCATCGCTGGCCCCGCTTTCAACGCCGGCCGTTACGGCTACGCTTGTGCTAACATCGCTCTGGAAGTCAAGACTCAGCTGGGCATCCCTGTCCTGACCGGTATGTACGAGGAGAACCCCGGTGCTGACCTGAAGGACAAGATCCTGATCACCCCCACCGCTAACAGCGCTGCCGGCATGCGTAAGGCTGCTCCTACCATGGCTAAGCTGGCTCTGAAGCTGATGAAGGGCGAGGCCCTGGGCGCTTCCTGCGAGGAAGGCTACATGCCCAACGGCATCCGTGTGAACTTCTTTGAGAAGGAGCGCGGTGCAAAGCGTGCTGTGAAGATGCTGCTGAACAAGATCAACGGCAAGGCCTTCACCACCGAATTCCCCATGCCCAACTTCGACCGCGTCGAGCCCGGCAAGGCGATTCCCGACATGAGCAAGGTTCTGCTGGGTCTGGCTACCTCCGGCGGTATTGTCCCCAAGGGCAACCCCGACCACATCGAAGCTTCCTCCGCTTCTCACTACGGTGAGTACGACATCGAAGGCTGGGACCGTCTGACCCCCGAGGGCTGGGAAACCGCTCACGGCGGCTACGACCCCGTCTACGCCAACGAGGATCCCAACCGCGTTCTGCCCGTCGACGTTCTGCGCCAGATGGAGAGAGAGCACAAGATCGGCAAGCTGCATCGTTACTTCTACACCACTGTCGGTAACGGTACCGCTGTTGCTTCCTCCCGTAAGTTCGCTGAAGAGTATGCACAGAAGATGCTGAAGGCCGGTGTTCAGGCTTGCATCATGACCTCTACATGAGGTACCTGCACTCGTTGCGGCGCAACGATGGTTAAGGAAATCGAGAGAGTCGGTATTCCTGTTGTTCACATGTGCACCATCACCCCCATCTCCCTGACGGTTGGTGCTAACAGAATTATCCCCACGATCGCTATCCCCTATCCTCTGGGCAACCCTGCACTGCCCCACGATGAGGAGTACGCACTGCGTTACAAGCTGGTTAGCGCAGCTATCAAGGCTTTCTCTGTCGATATCGACAAGCAGACTGTCTTTGAGGTCTAATTGTTCAAACCGGATTCCTGCGGCCTTCGGGCCGCAGGCCATCCGAAATATATAAGGAGTGATTCCAATGAACAATATTTATGACGTGATTATCCTGGGTGCCGGCCCCGCCGGTCTGGCTGCCGGTCTGTATGCTGGCCGTAGCTGCCTGAAGACCCTGATCATCGAGAAGGGTCAGGATGGCGGTCAGATCGCCATCACCGATGACATTGAAAATTATCCTGGCTGTAATGTTGAGGAAGAGTCCGGCCCCTCTCTGATGGCTCGGTTCACCGCTCAGGCAGCCAAGTTTGGCGCAGAACGCGTCTCTGATACCATTAAGGAAGTCCAGCTGGAAGGCAAGGTCAAGAAGCTGATCGGCGTTAACGGCGAGTACGAAGGCAAGGTTGTCATCCTGGCTACCGGCGCATTCCCCCGTCCCATCGGCTGCAAGAACGAAGGCAAGTTTGTCGGCAAGGGCATTTCCTTCTGCGCAACCTGCGACGCCAACTTCTTTGAAGACTTTGAAGTGTACGTTGTCGGCGGCGGCGACTCCGCTGTTGAGGAAGCTATGTACCTGACCAAGTTCGCACGGAAGGTCACCCTGATCCATCGCCGTAACGAGCTGCGGGCTGCCAAGTCCATCCAGGAGAAGGCTTTCAAGAACCCCAAGATGCACTTCATCTGGGACACCGTTGTTGACGAAGTTGACGGCGACGAGCTGCTGAACAAGATGATCCTGAAGAACGTCAAGACCGGCGAGCTGACCACCATCGAGGCTGACCCCGATGACGGCCTGTTTGGTCTGTTCGGCTTCATCGGCATGGTGCCCAACAGCACCCTGTTCGAGGGCATCATCGACATGGAGCGCGGCTATATCAAGACCGACGAGAATATGCACACCAACATCGAAGGCGTCTACGCCGCCGGCGACATCCGTGTCAAGAGCCTGCGTCAGGTCGTTACCGCTGCTGCTGATGGTGCTATCGCCGCTATGCAGGCTGAAAAGTACCTGTCTGAGATGGAGTAATCCGTTTCATAATATAACATTCTGAAGGAGATTATTACAATGCTCGAAGTTGATAAGAACACTTTTGGCCCCGAAGTTCTGGAGGCCCCCGGCAAGATCCTGGTTGACTTCTACGGCGACGGCTGCGTTCCCTGTGCTGCTCTGATGCCCCACATCCACGCTATGGAGCCCAAGTACCCCACCATTAAGTTCTGCTCCCTGAACACCACCAAGGCTCGCCGTCTGGCTATCGGCCAGAAGATCCTGGGCCTGCCCGTTATCGCCATCTACGAGAACGGTGTCATGATCGACTCCCGTGTCAAGGAAGAGGCTACCCCCGAAGCTTGCGAAGAGATGATCAAGGCTCACGCCTAATCTCCAAGCATCCTTAATCTGTTAGTTAGCTTAATTAGCTTTCTATAAACCCTATTCTTGAAGGAAGGAGGAAAATGTGACATGGCAATTTTAGCTGGCAAGAAGGTCATCATCATCGGTGACCGTGACGGCATTCCCGGACCCGCCATTGAAGAGTGCGCTAAGAGCGCAGGTGCTGAAGTGGTGTTCTCCTCCACGGAGTGCTTTGTGTGAACCGCCGCTGGTGCAATGGACCTGGAAAATCAGAAGCGCGTCCTGGCTCTGACTGAGGAGTACGGTGCAGAAAACATTGTTGTTCTGCTCGGTGCTGCCGAAGGCGAAGCTTCCGGACTGGCTGCTGAAACGGTTACCAATGGTGACCCCACTTTCGCAGGCCCCTTGACAGGAGTCCAGTTGGGACTTACGGTTTATCACGTGTGCGAGCCTGAAATTAAGGCAGAAGTGGATCCCGCTGTTTATGATGAGCAGTGCGGCATGATGGAGATGGTCATGGATATCGATGATATCGCATCCGAGATGGCTCCCATCCGTGAGGAATACTGCAAATACCTGTAATTTCAGATTGAAAGAATAAGGTGCACGCAGGGCGGCGGCTTTAGCCGCCGCCCGTTTTCCTTTCATTCATCAAGAATTATTTTCTTGTTTTACTACGTTTTGTATTTCTATCAGAAATTCAAATAAATTTATTATCAGAGAGGACGATTTCCTATGAAAGCTGTAATCAAGGGCGCAGGTTATATCCTGGCGCATACCCCTGATATGGTGCTGCAGAACGGTACCACCCAGACCACTGAGCGTATCGTCAACCCCGAATCCGAATACCTGAAGGAGCTGCCCAGCCACATCCGTGACTGGAACACTGTCCTGAGCTACTGGCCCAACCAGGTTTACATCGGCAACAAGACCCCCGATGAGCTGGCTGCCATTCCTCAGCCCTGGTGCGACAAGACCTGTGACGTCAACGACCGTTACGGCCGTTACGGCCAGATGATGCCCCAGGAAGAGTTCCTGCTGCTGATGCAGGCTTGCGACGTTTTCTCCCTGGTCATGCTGGAAAAGTCCTTTGTCGCTACCCACAAGGCTGCTTTTGCTGCTAACCCCCTGATCGACGAGACCATCGTGGCTCGTATCGTTGAGGGCATTGACGGTGACGAAATCGCTCGTCTGGTTGCCGAAGAGCACTCTGAGCCTCTGTTTGACAACGGCAAGCTGGTGGGCTGTGTTAACCGCGCCCATGACATCGACGTGAACCTGTCCGCTCACGTTATGCACGAGAACATCGTCTCCAAGGCTTCTTCCGTCCTGGCTCTGCTGGCTGCTCTGAAGAACTCTGGTGTTGACAAGAACGACGTTGAGTACGTTGTTGACTGCTGTGAGGAAGCTTGCGGCGATATGAACCAGCGCGGCGGCGGCAACTTCGCTAAGGCTGCTGCTGAGATCGCCGGTCTGAGCAATGCCACCGGTTCCGACGTCCGCGGCTTCTGCGCCGGACCTTCCCACGCTCTGATCGACGCTGCTTCTCTGGTTGCTGCCGGCACCTTCAAGTGCGTTGTTGTTACCGCTGGCGGCTGCACCGCTAAGCTGGGCATGAACGGCAAGGACCATGTCAAGAAGGGCCTGCCCATCATGGAGGATATGATCGGCGGCTTCGCTATCGTTCTGACCCAGGACGACGGCGTTTCTCCCGAGATCAACCTGAACATCGTTGGCCGTCACACCGTCGGCACCGGCTCCGCTCCTCAGGCAGTTATCACCAGCCTGGTCACCGAGTCCCTGGACCGCAACGGCCTGAAGATCACCGATATCGACAAGTTCTCCCCCGAGATGCAGAACCCCGACATCACCAAGCCCGCCGGCGCCGGTGACGTGCCTCTGGCTAACTACAAGATGATCGCTGCTCTGGCTGTTAAGCGGGGCGAGATCGGCCGTGCCGACATCGCTACCTTCGCTGACAAGTACGGCCTGACCGGTTGGGCTCCCACCCAGGGCCACATTCCCTCCGGTGTTCCCGCAATCGGCTACTTCCGTGACAAGATCATGGCTGGCGACTTCAAGCGCTGCATGATCATCGGCAAGGGCTCCCTGTTCCTGGGTCGTATGACCAACCTGTTCGACGGCGCTTCCTTCATCATCCAGGCCAACTCCGGTGCCGAAGAGTCCAATGCCGGTGTTTCCGAGGACGAAGTCAAGAAGATGATCGCCAAGGCTATGCGCGAATTCGCTGCAACCCTGCTGGCTGCAGAAGAATAAGGGAGGATTTCCCTATGAATCTGGAAAAAATCATTGCTGCTACCTTTGAGGAGATGGCTCAGGGTCTGGAGACCGGTTCCTTCGGCCGCCGCCCCAAGATCGCTCTGACCGGCATGGGCAGCGAGCATGGCGAAACCAACTCCATCGCTGCTGCGAAAATGGCTGCTGAGCGTGGTGTGGATGTTTACTACATCGGCACCCTGGAAGCTCCCGGTGTCACCACCGTCCACGTTGCCAACGAGGACGAGGGCCACAAGAAGATGGACGAGCTGCTGGCCAACCACGAGGTTGACGGCGCCGTTACCATGCACTATCCCTTCCCCATCGGTGTTTCCACCGTTGGTCGTGTTGTTACCCCCGCCCGGGGCAAGCAGATGTTCGTGGCCAACACCACCGGCACCTCCAGCACCGACCGCATCGAAGGCATGATCAAGAACACCATTTCCGGCATCATCACCGCCAAGGCTTGCGGTGTTGCCGAGCCCACCGTCGGCATCCTGAACGTTGACGGCGCACGTCAGGCCGAAATGGCTCTGAACAAGCTGAAGGACGGCGGTTACCCCCTGCACTGGGCTACTTCCGCCCGTGCCGACGGCGGCGCTGTCCTGCGCGGCAACGACGTCCTGCTGGGCACCCCTGATGTTATGGTTATGGACTCCCTGACCGGCAACGTCATGGTCAAGATGCTGTCCTCCTTCACCACCGGCGGTACCTTCGAGGCTACCGGCTACGGCTACGGCCCCGGCATCGGCCAGGGTTACGAGAACCTGGTGCTGATCGTCTCCCGTGCTTCCGGCGCTCCTCTGATCGCCAATGCTCTGGAGTTCGCTGCACAGCTGGTCAAGGGCAAGGTGTTCGAGATTGCTAAGGCTGAGTACGCTGCTGCCGAGAAGGCCGGTCTGTCCAAGATCCTGGCGGAACGTAAGGCCGCTGCTGCTCCTGCTGCCGCTGCCGAAGAAGAGGTCAAGGCACCCCCTGCCGAGCCCTGCACCGCAGCCATCCCCGGCATCGAGGTCATGGACCTGGAGGATGCTGTTAAGGTTCTGTGGAAGGCTGGCATCTATGCCGAATCCGGCATGGGCTGCACCGGCCCCATCGTTATGATGAGCCCCGCAAATCTGGACAAGTCCAAGGAGCTGCTGAAGGCAGCCGGCTACATCAGCTAAATTCCAGGGAAAGGACGGAGCTGGCATGTTAGTTTATGATAAGATTCTGAAGTGGGAGTGCGATTATGATAAGTGGTACCTGATCGACCTGGTCCAGTATCATAATAAGCAGGTTAACCTGTACTTCGATGAAAAGAAGACCGACGAACACGGCTTCATTCATTGGGACATGGAGAACTGGTGCTGTATCGACGGACACCGTTTCATTTGCAGTTATGGTAATGACGGCAAGATCGAAAAGGAGTTCGGCGGCTACAACATCTACGACATGGACAAGTACTTCCTGCCCGAGAAAGCTTCCCGCGTAGAACTGGCTTAATTACCCCCGCAAGGTGCCGTGGCGAATGTCACGGCACCTTTTTTGTACTTTTGGCAGGTGCTACCCGCCCTCTCAGTCACGGCTGCGCCGTGCCAGCTCTCCCAGAGGGAGAGCCAAGGGGCGGGCTTCGCCCGCCCGGCGCACCGAAATTACCGAGTAGCGAATCCGGCGCAGAGGGTAAGCGTGTGGGAGTCCGGCGGCGCAGCCGCCCTTGGCTCCCCCTATGGGGGAGCTGGCGAGCGAACAGCGAGCCTGAGAGGGCGTAGGCAGTAGCAAATATGAGAAAAATGCGGAGATTGCAGCCGGGTACCCTCTCAGTCACGATTACCACCCGCCATCGAACCGGGTGACCCCCAGCGGTGTGGGTTGACAGCCAGGGTGGCAGGCATGCCATTGCCAGCGGGTGCAACCCGCCCTCTCAGTCACAGCTTGCGCCGTGCCAGCTCTCCCAGAGGGAGAGCCAAGGGGCGGGCTTCACCCGCCCGGCGCAGATGGTAAGACGTTGCGAATTCGGCGGCGCAGGGAGTAAGTCGGCGGGAATCCGGCGGCACAGCCGCCCTTGGCTCCCCCTATGGGGGAGCTGTCGAGCGAATGCGAGACTGAGAGGGCGTGTGCAGTGGAAAATATGGGAAAGGTATCGAGATTGCAGCCGGGTACCCTCTCAGTCACGGCTGCGCCGTGCCAGCTCTCCCAAAGGGAGAGCCAAGGGGCGGCTGTGCCGCCCAATCACGTCCTCCATCCGCCATCGAACCGGGTGACCCCCAACGGTGTGGGGCAACTGCCAGGGTGGCAGACTCGTCATAGCCAGCGGATGCAACCCGCCCCGGCAGCAATCTCCGCGCGATTCCCATATTGTCACTGCTTACGCCCTCTCAGTCACGGCTACGCCGTGCCAGCTCTCCCATAGGGAGAGCCAAGGGGCGGCTGCGCCGCCCAATCTCGTCCGACACCCGCCATCGAATCGGGTGACCCCCGGCGGTGTGGGTCTACTGCCAGGGTGGCAGTCTCGTCATAGCCAGCGGGTGCAACCCGCCCTCTCAGTCACGGCTTTCAGCCGTGCCAGCTCTCCCAAAGGGAGAGCCAAGGGGCGGGCTTTGCCCGCCCGGCGCAGCGAAATTTCCGCCGGATGATTTTGGACATCTGCGCAACAACAAAAGCCCCTGCATCTTTCGACGCAGGGGCTTTTGCTTGAGGGGGAACTATGAGGAGATTACGAAAGACCTTTCATTCCCGGAAAACACTTACTTGTTGTTCTTCAGCCATTCGGTGGCGCAGTGGGCGTAGCAGCTGGCGCCGATGGGGCAGACGTCCTCGTTGAAGATGACCTTGGGGTTGTGGGCGGGAGCGGTGGGGCGGCCGTCGGTAAAGCCGGCGGACAGGTACATGAAGGTGGCGGGGACCTTCTCAGCGATGGAGGCGAAGTCCTCAGAGGCGCTGGCGGAGACGTTGGGGTAGGGCATTGCGCCGGGGATGTTCATGGCCTTCATATAGCCCACAAATTCATTGGTCAGCTTGGGATCGCAGACCAGGGGAGGCACGCCGGAAGGCATTTCCACAGTGGCGGTGGCACCGAAGCTCTCGGCGGTCTTGGCGGCAATCTCCTGCATACGGCGCACCAGCAGTTCCCGGCTGGCCTTGTCGTTGGAGCGGATGGTGCCCTCCAGGGTGGCGGTGTCGGGGATGATGTTGGGGGCGGTACCGGCGTTGAACTTACCGACGGTCAAAAGATTTGCCTTGGCGGGATCCACTTCCCGGGCGATGAGGGCTTCCAGCGCAATGTAGATGTGGGCAGCCACATTGATGGGGTCGATGGAGGCGTGGGGGTAGGCACCGTGGGCACCCTTGCCGTGAACGGTGATCTTAAAGCCGTCCACAGAGAACATCATGGTGCCGGTGGCGTTGTACATATACAGGCCAACAGGCATGTTGCCGGTGCTGACATGGTAGGCCAGGGCGGCATCGGGCTTGGGATTTTCCAGAATGCCGGCATCCAGCATATCCTTGGCGCCCTCGAAGGACTCCTCGCCAGGCTGGAACATGAACTTGACGGTGCCTTCCAGCTCTGCTTCATTTTCCTTGAGCATCTTGGCGGCGGTCAGCAGCATGGCCACATGGAAATCATGGCCGCAGCAGTGGGCCTCGGTGCCGGTGGGGCAGGCGAAGGGCAGGCCGCTTTCCTCAGGCATGGGCAGGGCATCCATATCCGCCCGGAGGAGCAGACACTTGCCGGGCTTGCCCAGGGTGGCGGATACGCCGTGGCCGCAGGGCTTCGCATCAATGCCCAGCTTCTTCAGCTCTGCCAGGACATAAGCCTGACCCTTGGGCATATTCAGACCCAGTTCGGCATTGGTGTGGAAATAACGGCGGTGGGCAATGGTCTCGTCCTTCAGTTCCAGGGCTCTTTCATAGTAGTTCATACAGTTACATCCTTTCAATCAAGGCGCAGGAAAAACCTGGGCTTTATGGAATATTTATGGAATACTATATTTATTATAGCAACGGATAAATGAATGTCAATAACCAAGAAAAAATTCTGCGTTTCGTAAAAAAAGAAGGGGCGCACTTTGTGGAATACTGACAAAAAGCCCCCGGCTTCCTTTGACCATAGTATGGAAGCCGGGGGATATTTTATACATGGGGGCGGGGGGCGGAGAAATCCAGGCGGTAGACCTGAATGGGACGGCCACGGGTGTGGCGGGCCTGGGTATACACCGGGACGGCGACTCCGCCGCTGACCAGGGACAGAACGATCCGGTTGGCGTTCCGGGCGGTGGTGGACAGCTGCTGGGCTAGCTCCGGAATGGTGATTTTGTCCGAACCGCTGAGCTGGACGATGTTCATCAGCTTCTGAATGGTCATGGCGGACAGGGCGCACCGGGCGGCCAGCTCGCTGACATCGGTGCGGGCGTTGAGGGACAGCACCATCCGGGTCTGGGAGTTCAGGGGGCCGATGAGACTGCCGCTGCGATCCACCACATAGGAGCGGCCTGCCAGCTTTGCCTCCCGGAAGGCGATTTGGGCGTTGTTCATGGCGTGCAGGGGGGTGGCCCCGATGCCGTAGCCCACGGAAACCGGGAAGTCCAGATGATCTTCCAAAAAGGCGGAGAACAGGCAGGTGCGGAAGCTGTTGGTCAGCACCCGCAGAACGCCGGTGTTGGTGTGCAGGATGCAGCCGTCATCCGTATCCTCCTGGGTGCAGCTGACCAGATTGGCGGCAACGAAGGCGCTGATCTGCTGCCGCAGCTGCTCCAGCTGCTCCGATGTGGCGTCGCTGTGGTGCCGGGGGATGATCTGGATCACCGCCGGGCTGTTGTCATGGAGCCGGGTCAGCTCGATTTTCAGCATCATCTGCTCAATGAGAGCTTTCAGAGTGGTGTCGGACAGGAAGGGGCAGCGGTAGGGGATGCCCAGCTTTTCAAAGGCGGGGATCAGGGTGCTGTACTGGCAGATCACCATGTCGATGGCCTTGTCATTCCACATCCGGGTAATCTGCTCCAGAATGTAGCTTTCCACCCCTCCCTGGCCGCCGATGCCGTGCTGGCGCATCCAGCCCTGGGTCTGCTCGACGAAGCGGGTGTTGTCGTAGATGGAAAGATAGTCGTAGACCGTGCATCCATTGCCCCGGGGAATGAGGAAGTCGATGACGATCCGGCTGAAATCCGCCCCCTCTTTGGAAAGGGCCAGAGCCAGCAGATCCCGGTGCAGGGAGTCCGGGGACACCTGAAAGGCGGTCAGGGGCTTTGTGATATTGGGCACCGACAGCTCAATGGCGTATTTTGCGCACATACCGCTGACGAAGCAGCCATCAAATTGGTCGATATGATCTTGGTAAACCTGGGAGATCTGGTCAAAATCCTCGTATTCCAGGACCTGGGTCTCACAGGACAGATTCAGGCGGCCCAGGGCTTCCACGGTGAAGGGGTAAAAGTAATGACTGGTTATAAACAAAATGCGAACGGGCATGGTATCACCTCGCAGGGGACTATACCACAAACTATTCCATAAATCAAGAGGCTATTCTAAATAAAGGCAATATGCTGAGGGTCAACGATCGGATTTTGTAATAAATGACAAAAAACACCAGGCGCAGGAAAAAATATGAATAATTCATTGACAAATAAGAAATTCTACTGTATTTTATAACCATGGACATTCGATAAATGTTCCATAAATCGCCGGTGCAGTCCTGCCGGAGGGCAGCCGGTGAACCGAAGGCATTCCCGGAGGGTAGATCCCCGAAAACGAAACGGTAGAAAGGAAAGAATTTATGGTTACGATCAAAGAAATCATCAATAGCCCCCTGCTGCTGGCTCTGGTCTGCGGCGGCCTGCTGTACATCACCGGCTTTGCCGTTGTGTACCTGCTGAAAGCAAGAAAGCGTGCCCTGGAGCTGGGCATCACCAATAAGGAGGTCAAGGATATCGTCAAGTCCTCCCTGGTGTTCTCTGTGGTCCCTTCTCTGTCCATCGTCATCGGTCTGGTGGCTCTGGCCGCCTCTCTGGGCACCATTTGGGCATGGTGGAGACTGTCCGTTATCGGCTCTCTGTCCTTTGAGACCCAGATCGCATCCTCTCTGGCTGCAACCCTGAAGTTCGCCAGCACCGCAGATATGATGGAACATGCCACCGGCGAGCAGTTCGGCGTGGTGATGATCCTGATGTCCGTTGGTATGCTGGCCGGTTTCTGCGTGCTGCTGCCCTTCGGTAAGAAGCTGATGACCTCCGTGGACAAGACCAAGGGCGGCAACGGCTGGAGCAATGTTCTGTCCGGCTGCTTCATGCTGGTTCTGCTGGCTGTCTATGTTCCCGTTCTTCTGATCTGCGACACCATTCAGGCTCTGGTTATGATCACCGGTCTGGTGGTGGCCCTGGCACTGGGCGTTCTGGCAAAGAAGCCCGGCATGGCATGGCTGAATAACTTCATCATGGCAGGCTCCATGATCGTCGGCATGGTGTCCTCCCTGCTGTGGACCAAGATTTTCTAAGAGGAGGATACGATAATGCGCAAGAATAACAATCCCGTCACCCTGGATCCCTTCCAGAACTGGGCCCATCGCTGGGGCCGCATCGGCACCCTGATCGCCCTGATCTACATGATCGCCGTCCCCTTTATCGTGCTGAACTACTACAACTGCGTGCCCTCTCTGGGTGCCGTGTTTAACGTGGCCACCTTCGGCATCCTGGCCATTTACATCCCTGTGGGCATTTCCGAGGCCCTGAGCTACACTCCCCTGATGGGCACCTCCTCCTACCTGGGCTTCATCACCGGCAACATCATGAACCTGAAGCTGCCCTGCGCCGTCAACGCTCTGAAGATTGCCGGCAAGGAAGCCAACACCCCCGAAGGCGACGTGGTTGCCTCCATCGGCGTGGCTGCCAGCTCCATTATGACCGTGGTCATTCTGACTTTGGCCGCTGCCATGGTCAGCGTCATCAGCCCCATCTTTGAACTCCAGGCTGTCAAGACCATGTCCAGCTACCTGCTGCCCGCTCTGTTCGGCTCCATGACCCTGGGCCTGTTCGCCTCCAGCTCCGCCGGTTCCAAGGTGGTTGTGGGCGGCATCAAGGGCGTGATCCCGGTTCTGGTGATCATCTCCGCCGTCTGTATCTTCGCCCGCATCGCCGGTTTTGCGGGCATGATCCTGGGCCTGGTTGGCTTTATGATCCTGCTGATGCTGCCCGTTGCCATCATCACTTCCCGCATCCTGTGGAAGAAGGGCATCATTAAGGTCGTTGACAAGGAAGAAAAGTAATTTCTACTATATATAATATAGTAGAGCAAATCTCTTAAAACTTCATTAGCGCAACGAGATTTTTGCGCCGGTAATTCGGTGGCACTTGCCCGCCAACGTTGCACGCACCAAACGTAGGGGCGGCTATTAGCCGCCCGCCAACGTGGCAAGTTTTTGGGCAGAACCATATTGGCCGTACCGGAGTCCCAATGTTGCAAAATGTACCATGTTTCAACATGATACCGCCGAATTGCATTTGCAAATGTTTGGTATTGCATTGTCGGCGCTTTGCGCCGACGTTGTTTCCCCATGGGGGAAACAACCGGGCGGCTGATAGCCACCCCTACGCAGACGGTGCCACCGAATTACCTTATCCGCAGAAAAAGGCAAAATGCATTTCATCGAAAATGAAGTTTTAAAGGATACGCTCTAATCGTATATCGTCGCAAATCCCTCACGGGGCTGCAAAAAGCCTCGTGGGGGTTTTTGTGTGTATAGACCCCGGGAAACTGGGTATCCTGTTCAGCGAGCCCCGTTTGCTGAGCAGGTGTATTTTTTAAGGGTCTATCTGAAAACCGGAAATATGACCAACAGCGAGGGATTTTTCGCCTGATGAAGCCATTTTTTCGCAGGAATACTTTGTGTATTGCAAGGAAAAATGGCGCACAGCAGGCGGAAAAGCTCCGCTGTTTGGGCGTGTTGACGGTTTTCAGATAGACCCTAACAGAAGGGAAGTCTTTATGGAAAACAAACAATACGCAAAGGGCTTTGCCCCATACGGTGCTGCGGCGCTGCTGGTGGGTCTGGTGGGCGGCTTCGGCGCGGTGCTGAGCCCGGCCTTTGTCAAGGATCTGGGCCTTGCCTACAACAATACCACCTGGGCCGCCCTGGCTCTGGCCATGTCCACTGCCGCCTGCGCCCCCATTCTGGGCAAGGTGGCGGATGCGCTGGGCCGCCGGGTGACGCTGCTGCTGGGTGTGGCGGTGTACACCCTGGGTACGGTGCTGACGGCGCTGGCTGTGAACCTTCCTATGATGCTCCTGGCCCGGTTTATCCTGGGTGTGGGCGTTGCCGCCATTGCCCCGGTGGTTATGGCCTATATCCTCACCGAGTTCCCGCCCCAAAAAATCGCCCAGGGCTTTGCCATGTACATGCTGATCTCCAGCGGTTCGGTGGTCATCGGGCCGACGGTAGGGGCATGGATCATCAATCTCTGGGGCTGGCGGGCCATGATGTGGGTCTGCACCGGGTTCTGCGTGGCGGTGCTGGTGTACTGCCTGTCCTGCTGGGAGGAAAATGTGTCCCGGAAGGGGGCTTTGCAGGGCTTTGACGGCTTTGGTGCGGCCATGATTCTGATCTTTTTCAGCCTGGCACTGTGCGTGCCCTCCTTCGGTCAGAACATGGGCTGGGACTCCGGGATCTTCCGGGGGGTGTTCCTGCTGGCTCTGGCGGCTCTGGCCGGACTGGTGATGGCGGAAAGAAAGGCGAAAAATCCCATTCTGCCGGTGGACTTTATGAAGCGGAAGGTCTTTCTGCTGTCCATTCTGGCACTGTTTCTCACCCAGGGCCTGATGCAGGCCAACATGACAAACACCATCGTGTTCGTCAACTACACCCAGCCGGAAAATACCGTGGTCTCCGGCTATGCCATTTCCGTCATGTATATTGGCATGGCCCTTGGCTCTGTGATTCTGGGCCCCCAGGCCGACCGCCGGGAGCCCAGGAAGCTGCTGACCGGCTCTCTGACCCTGACGGGCCTGGGCTGCGCTTTGATGCTGCTGTTTTCGGAGCAGTCCCCGGCATGGCTTTTGATGCTGTCTCTGGGAATTCTTGGATTTGGTCTAGGAGCCAATGGCACCATCTTTATGAAGGTGGTTCTGTCCGGTCTGCCCCAGAACGCTGCCGGTGCCGGTACGGGAACCTACGGCCTGTTCCGGGATCTGTCCGCCCCCTTCGGCGTGGCGGTGCTGGTGCCCCTGTTCACCAACGGTGTGACCGACGGCATGGGCCGGGGGCTGGAGGCTGCCGCTGCCGCCGTGCAGACCATCCACCTGCTGGCCATTGTGGAGGTGCTGTGTGTCATGGGAGGCATTGCTGCCGTCTGGTTCCTGCCTGCTGCGGGGAACTCTGAAAAGTAAGTTTGGAAAGAAAAAGAGGATGTGTCCCAACAGCGGATGCATCCTCTTTTTTCAAAATTTGGGGAGAATGGAAAACCTTATAGCAATACCACCTTAAAATTAAGAAATCTTTAAAAGGCCCCGTCTTGATTTTTCCGGGTTTGTGCCGTAATATAAAAGAAACGAAAAGTTACATTCAGGAGGATGGATTATGAAAGGAAGAAAGATCTTCTGTCTGGCGCTGGTGCTGACACTGGCCCTGGCTGGCTGCGGCGGGAAGGATACCAAGGTATACGTCCAGTCCGTGGCTTCTCTGGCGGGGATGGGGGGCATTGCTCCCGGCGACCGTTTCGGCGGCCTGGTGGTGTCGGAAAACGTGGCGGAGATCCAGAAGGACAGCGAAAAGACCGTGGCGGAGCTGCTGGTGAAGGAAGGCGACGATGTGAAGGAAGGACAGGCGCTGTTCTCCTACGACACCGAGGAATTGCAGCTGGCTCTGGAAAAGAAGGAGCTGGAGCGGGATCAGCTTTCTGCTTCCATTGAAAACTTCAAGCGCCAGATCCAGGATCTGGAGCGGGAGCAGAGCCGGGTGTGGGGCACCGACAAGCTGCAATACACCATTCAGATTCAGTCCACCCAGGTGGATCTGAAGGAAGCGGAACTGAACCTCAAGTCCAAGGAAGGGGAAGTGTCCCGGGCCAAGGACATTCTGGAGCATTCCACGGTGGTATCCCCGGTCAACGGACGGGTGCAGTCCGTGAAAGAAAGCGGTACGGACAACAACGGCAACCCCCTGCCCTATATCAGCATTCAGCAGGCAGGCTCCTATCGCATTAAGGGCACCCTGGGAGAATTGCAGCGGGGGGGCATCACCAAGGGCACCCGGATGAAGATCATCTCCCGCACCGATGCCAGCCAGACCTGGATGGGCACGGTGACCCTGGTGGACTACGAAAACCCCAGCCAGGGCAATAACAATAACAACGGCATGATGATGGGCGGCGGCTCCGATGAAATGAGCAATGCCAGCAGATATCCCTTCTATGTGGAGCTGGACAGCACCGATGGGCTGATTTTGGGTCAGCACATCTATTTGGAAATGGCCGACGAGGAGGAACTGTCCTCCGGACTTGCCATCAGCCAGACCTTCGTTGTTACAAGCGACGATGGCAGTGCCTACGTCTGGGCTGAAAACCGGGGCAAGCTGGAAAAGCGCGGCGTGACCCTGGGTGCAGTGGACGATGGGATGGGCACGGTGGAAATTTTGGATGGCCTGACCCTGGAAGACTACATTGCCTTCCCGGATGAGGAACTGTGCCATGTGGGCGCAGCCACCACCCATACCCAGCCTGTGACGGAACCCGAGGAAGGGGGAGACATGGCCCATGACGAGGGCATGATGGGCATGGATCCCATGGATGGGGGAGACATGGCCAATGACGGGGGCATGATGGATATGGATCCCATGGATGGGGGATCTATGGACGATGCGCCCATGGATGACAGCGTTATGGACATGGCTTCCCCGGACTCCGGGGACTTGGGAACGGAAGGCGAGGTGGGCTAATGCCGATCCTGAAATTGACCGATATCTGCAAGGACTACCAGCAGGGCCGGGAGCCGGTGCGGGTACTGAAAAACATCAACCTGACGGTGGAAAAAGGGGACTACCTGGCCATTATGGGCCCTTCCGGCTCCGGCAAGACCACCCTGATGAACATCATCGGCTGTCTGGATGTCCCCACCTCCGGAACCTATGAGCTGGACGGCCAGAATTTGCAGAATCTGACTGACGACCAGCTGGCGGAGATCCGCAACAAGCATCTGGGCTTTGTGTTCCAGAGCTTCTACCTGATGCCCAAGCTGGATGCCCGGGACAATGTGGCCCTGCCCCTGCTGTATGCCGACGTGCCCCTGAAGGAGCGCCGGGAGCGGGCGGAGGAGGCACTGAAGGCCGTGGGGCTGGAAGAGCGGATGGACTTTTTCCCCAACCAGCTGTCCGGCGGTCAGTGCCAGCGCATTGCCATTGCCCGGGCCATGGTGACCAATCCCGATCTGCTGCTGGCAGACGAGCCCACCGGCGCACTGGATACCAAGTCCGGCCATCAGATCATGGACATTTTCCGCAAACTCAGCGACAATGGCATGACCATTATTATGATTACCCACGAACCTGCCATTGCCGCCTGCGCAAATAAGACCTACCACATCCTCGACGGCGAGCTGCGGGATCACGCCTATACCGGGAAGGAGGAAGCGGAGAATGATTGATATCAAGACCCTTTGGAAAACCCGGAAAAAAATGATTATCAGCCTCACCGCCGGTGTGACGGCGGCGGCCATCGGCTGCGGCATCTGGTACCAGGTGGGGCACACCCGGTCGGATCCGGTGTATGTCTACCCCTTCTCCTTTGTGGGCATGACGGAATACTGGGGCGACTCCCAGGAAAGCGGCGGCTCCGTGACCACGGACAAAATTCAGACCGTGTTCGTCTCCGACACCCAGACCGTCACCGAAATTCTGGTCAAGGAAGGGGACAGGGTGAAAAAGGGCGATCTTCTCATGACCTTTGACACCACTCTGTCTGACTTGCAGGTGGAAAAAAAGCGGCTGGACGTGGAAAAGAAAAAGCTCCAGCTGGGAGATGCCAAGCGGCAGCTGGCAAACATAAACAACATGAAGCCCATGGAGGTGCCCACTCCCGATGACTCCTCTTCCGGGGATACCAATCTGGGCTTCGTCCTGCGGGATCCCTACCGGATCTCGGAGCAGAAGTCCTATGACGGCAGTTCCGCCGAAACGGCGCTGATCTGCTGGATTCGCAGTGATACCGCCATTGGGGGCAGCCTGTTCAACGCCCTGCGGGATCGGGCCTCCTACTATCAGTTCCTGAATGCCGCCGAGGAGACGGAACCCACCGAGCCTTCGGAGACGACGGAGCCTACGGAAACTACGGAAACCGAACCCACAGAGACAGAAGCTCCCACGGAAGCCCCTACGGAGGCTCCAACGGAAGCCCCTACGGAGGCTCCCGAACCCAATCCGGGGGAGGGCGGCGAGCAATCCAATGCATCGGCGGTTTCCTATCCCCAGGTGGGTGCGTTCCATGTGGTGTTCCGGGTGACGGGAGAGAATATGTCCCTGGGAGAAAAGCTGATCTGGCAGGGCTTCTATGTGCTGTCCGACAATTCCTTCCAGCTGGAAAGTGCCGTGATCCCGGATCACATGGTGATGGATTTCGGCAATGACGACAGCGAGGATGTGGAAACGCCGGACATTGACTTCGGCAGCGGCTACACCGCCGCCCAGATCGCCCAGATGCGTTCGGATCAGCAGAAGAAAATCAAGGATCTGGAATTGCAGATCAAGCTGGCCGAGGCGGAATACAAGATCATGCAGGCAGAGGTCAGCGACGGCCATATCTACGCCCAGGTGGACGGCAAGATCAGCACCCTGATTACCGAGGAGGAGGCCAAGAAGACCAAGCAGCCCATCCTCAAGCTCTCCGGCGGCGGCGGCTACTATGTGGAAGCCACCATCAGCGAGCTGGACAGAGACAAGATACAGATCGGCCAGGAGGTCACCGTCAACGACTGGTCCAGCGGTATGATGTATGTGGGTACGGTGCAGTCCATTGGCGATTTCCCCAGCCAGGGTAACTATTATGGCGGCAACGGCAACCCCAATGCCACCCAGTATCCCTTCCGGATCTTTGTGGACGAGGATGCGGATCTGCGCTCAGGAAGCTACGTCAGCGTCAACTATTCCGCTGCGGAAAGCGAAAACGGCATCTATCTGGAAAATCCCTTCCTGCGCACGGAAAACGGCGTGAGCTTTGTCTATGTGCTGGGCAAGGACGGCAAGCTGGAGCGGCGGGATGTGCGCACCGGCAAGTCCCTGTGGGGCAGCTACACCGAGATCCGTTCCGGCCTGACGGCAGACGATCTGGTGGCCTTCCCCTATGGCAAGAATGTCCGCCCCGGCGTGGCTGCCCAGGAAGGCGACATCAGCAATCTTTACAACTATTAAGGAGGGGAGAATATGGTAGAAAATATCCGACTTGCCTTTCAGGGCATTTGGGGCCATAAGCTTCGCTCCATCCTGACGATGCTGGGTATCATCATCGGCATCGCCGCCATTATCACCATCGTTTCCACCATCAAGGGCACCAACGAGCAGATCAAGGAAAACCTCATCGGTGCAGGCAACAATGTGGTTACGGTGCAGCTGAACCAGTCCGGCAGTCCCTACGACATGAGCTGGAGTTCCATCCCCCAGGGGGTGCGGATCATCACCGAGGAGACCCGCCAGGAGCTGGAGCAGATCAGCGGCGTGGAAAAGGCTTCCCTGTTCCTCAGCCGCAGCTATGCCGAGAATGTGTACTATCAGAACACCCAGTTCAACGGCAACGTGATGGGCATCGACCCCAACTACCTGAATGTCTATGGCCTTCAGGTGAAAACCGGCCGGGGCTTTACCGCCGATGATTTTTCCGGCTTCCGGAAGGTGGCGCTGGTGGACAGCAAGGCGGCCACCAACCTCTTTGGGGGGGACAGCCCGGTGGGAAAGACCATTGAGCTGAACAGCGCCGTCTTTACGGTGGTGGGGGAGGTGGCCCTGTCTGAGGAATTTGCCCCCTCCATCAACAATATGCAGGACTATTATATGTACGCCGACCGTTCCTCCGGCACGTTGTATCTTCCCGATGCGGTGTGGCCTACGGTGTATCGGTTTGACGAGCCTCAGAATGTGGCCATCAAGGTCAAGAATACCGACGTGATGGCCACCGCCGGTAAGGAAGCGGCAGACCTGCTGACAGAGCGGCAGATTGTGGATAAGGACAAGAACCTGGATTACCGCAGCCAGGATATGCTGGAACAGGCCCAGCAGCTGCAAAAAATGTCCGAATCCACCAACGCCCAGCTGATCTGGATCGCAGGCATCTCCCTGCTGGTAGGCGGCATCGGCGTTATGAACATCATGCTGGTGAGCGTTACGGAGCGTACCGCTGAGATCGGCCTGAAAAAGGCCATCGGCGCCAAGAAGAAGCGGATCCTGATGCAGTTTTTGACGGAAGCAGCCGTGCTGACCAGCATGGGCGGCATCATCGGTGTCATCAGCGGCATCGGTCTTGCCCAGCTGATTTCCGCCATGATGCAGATCCCTGTGGCCATTGATGCCACCGCCATTTTGGTCAGTGTGGTATTCTCCACCCTCATCGGCGTGATCTTCGGCCTCCTGCCCGCCACCCAAGCCGCCAACCTCAACCCCATCCAGGCCCTGCGGCGGGATTAACATTTCCAAAAAAACCAACATCGTGCATGGTGCCGATGTTGGTTTTTTCATGGGCAAAGGCACTGTGTCGGATGCCGTATGTGTTTCGGACAGCCATTGGCGGCGCAGCGAAATGACAATGTGCTTCCATCGGCGGCGCAGAGGGCAAGACGGTGCGCATCCGGCGGCGCAGCCGCCCTTGGCTCCCCCTATGGGGGAGCTGGCGAGCCAGCGGCGAGCCTGAGAGGGCGTATGCAGTAGCAAATATGGGAAAATGCGGAGATTGCAGCCGGGTACCCTCTCAGTCTTGGCACCAATGCGCAAACTTGCGGCTGCCTACGCCCTCTCAGTCACGGCTTTCAGCCGTGCCAGCTCTCCCAAAGGGAGAGCCAAGGGGCGGGCGCTGCCCGCCCGGCGCAGCGAAATGACAATGTGGTTCCATCGGCGGCGCAGAGGGTAAGTTGGTGCGAATTCGGCGGCGCAGCCGCCCTTGGCTCCCCCTATGGGGGAGCTGTCGAGCGAATGCGAGACTGAGAGGGCGTATGCAGTGGCAAATATGAGAAAAATGCGGTGATTTCTGCCGGGTACCCTCTCAGTCTTGGCACCAATGCGCAAACTTGCGGCTGCCTACGCCCTCTCAGTCACGGCTTTCAGCCGTGCCAGCTCTCCCAAAGGGAGAGCCAAGGGGCGG
>Ga0129311_1000192_pt1 | contig 56808 bp, 55 predicted proteins | sample Go1ome_FD_94435 | JGI IMG/M metagenome (GOLD analysis project Ga0129311, IMG submission 94435) | Western lowland gorrila individual fecal microbial communities from Wisconsin, USA - Go1022B metagenome | ecosystem: Host-associated > Mammals > Digestive system > Large intestine > Fecal | place... | reverse complement strand
CAAAATTTCAAAAAACAGGTATAAAATGCTTGCATTTTTAAGACTGTTTTTGAAATTTTATTTGGCGGATACGCCACACCGACGAAATGCATAGCATTTTGGAGGTTAGCTCTGAACAGTTACACAATATCTATACCTGTCCAAAACAATGACATAAATTCGAACATATACATATCTATTATAGCGCGTTCTGATAATTATTGCAAACAGTTACGATGATTCCTATCCTGTATCATTTACTTTCACGTCATTATGTAAAATGTAAGTTATACAGGACGCGCATTTTCTCAATCAATTGAATATTGCTAAAAGACTATCTTGTAAAATATTTTTCTTTAATGATATCCACCGGCATATCCTGTCCTGTCCAGATCTTGAAAGCCGCAGCTCCCTGATACAGCAGCATATACAGACCATTAAATGTTGGGCAGCCCTTTTCAGATGCCAGTTTCAAAAGCTTTGTCTGCTCCGGATTGTAAATAACATCCGACACAATCAGTTCCTTTCTGAAAACATCTGTATTCTTAATGAGGCAGGCATCTGTATTCGGTGCCATACCAACGGAAGTACCGTTTGTCAGAATATCACTGCTTTCAATGCTGTCGTAAAGTGCCTTCTCATCAGCCAGGTCGTGGAGTGTCACCTTACAGGAAGTCTTTGCTGTGATATTGGCTGTCAACTTCTCAAGACGACCGTAAAACTGGTCTTTAATATTGAACACACGGATTTCTTTCAACCCGTCTAAGGCTGCCTGCACGCAGATGGCTGTAGCTGCACCGCCGCCGCCAAGAAGTGTCATAGTCTTGCCTGGCAGATCATATCCTGCATCTTTGGCTGCTTCCATATAGCCGATGCCGTCCGTTGTGTGGCCTGTCAATACGCCATTGTCATTCACAACTGTATTCACTGCGCCGATCAATTCTGCCGCCGGAGACAGCTTATCACAATATGTACACATCAGATTTTTATCCGGCATGGTCAGATTGAAGCCGCGGACACCAAGCACTTTCAGTCCTTCTACCGCTGTCTTCAAGTTATCTGTTCCGACATCGAAGGCCAGATACGCATAATCCAGCCCCAGCTGTCTGAAGGACTCATTATGCATCATCGGTGAAATACTATGGGCTACAGGGCTTCCAAGGAGTCCTGTTAATACGGTATGTCCTGTAATTCTGTCTTTCATTCTATTCTACCTCCACTATCAGACCTGATTCATATGCAGCCATCCAATTCCATTTTTGCCGCATAAAATGTAAAAAGAAAAGGGAGCATGCCAAAACCCGACAATGTCAGGCTAATGGCGATACTCCCCGTCTGTATTCCTACATAAATTCTTCCAAAGAACGAGATGAAATACGCTCCGCGAGTTTCACTCGTTATCGCGATATTCGTCAAAACCACATGCAAGCATGGGCTTTGACTCATTATTCGCGTAAATTAAACTCTCTTCAGATATTCGCCTGTTCTTGTATCAATCTGAATCTTGTCACCGATTTCAACGAACAGCGGAACGTTAATCTGAGCACCTGTTTCAACAGTACATGGCTTTGTAGCACCTGTAGAAGTGTTGCCTTTGAAACCTGGCTCTGTCTCTGTAACTTCAAGTTCAACAAAAAGAGGTGGCTCAAGGTCGAAGATCTTGCCTTTGTAGGACATAATCTTAACTGTCATCTCTTCTTTGACAAACTTCATTCTGTCTTCAACTTCTTCATGAGGCATAGCGAACTGGTCGAATGTCTCCTGATCCATAAAGTTGTAAGCTTCACCATCATCATACAGATACTGTACTTCTTTTCTCTCGATGTAGGCTGTTTCAAACTTTGCTGTAGGGTTGAAAGATTCCTCTCTGATACCACCGTTCATAATTCTCTTATATTTTGTTCTTACAAACGCAGCGCCCTTACCTGGCTTAACATGCTGGAACTCGATAACCTGACATACATCGTTATCATATTCAAATGTTACGCCATTTCTAAAATCACCTGCAGTAATTGTAGCCATTTATAAAATCCTCCTTAAAATACTCAATTAAGTATAGTATATAAAATTATAGCACTTTTTTCAACTATTTTTTCATTGTTTTCTTATAAAAATAAAGAATAATCCATTCCAATCGTCGTTTTAATACGATCTGTATCTCCTCTTTTGGGTTGATCGGCTTCACAAGGATGTTGCGGATACCCACTCTTTTGGCTCCCCAGACATCCGTAAATAACTGATCACCGATGAAAACCGTCGTTTTTTTGTCAGTGCCGATTTTCATCATTGCCTGCTCATAACCCTTTTTCCCGGGTTTACCGGCCTTAAAAATATATGAGACACCTATCTTTTCATTGAACATCTTCACTCGAGGTTCTTTGTTGTTTGACAATAAGCAGCAGGAAAATCCAATCTCCCTCAGCCGCTTAAAAAGAGCAATGGCCCGCTCATCAGCCGGAGCGCCATGGGGTACCAATGTATTGTCAATATCAAAGATCAGCCCTCGATAACCCTCTTTGTAAAGTTTTTCATAATCAATGACATAGGCTGAGTCCAGCCATTCATCAGGATAAAATTGTTGTATCATGATCAAATCCTCTGTTTTTGCTGTTTGCTTTTTGGAAAAGCACTATTTTTCTCTCTGCGCATAAAATAAATAGAAAGCCGGCTAAAGGAGCATTGCCATGCAGTCATTCCCACAGCCCCTCTCTGCTGCGCAAGAAACCGTTTATCTCAGACAGTATCAAAATGGCGATATGCACGCACGGGATATTCTCATCGAAAGGAATCTCCGTCTTGTGGCTCATATTGTCAAAAAATATATGAACTCCGGCAAAGAAACAGATGAAATGATCTCTGTCGGCATCGTCGGTCTCGTCAAAGCAGTGAATACCTATAACTTTGAAAAAGGCAGCCGGCTGGCAACCTATGCTGCCCGATGTATCGACAATGAACTGCTCATGCTCATGCGCGGCGATCGAAAACTGTCCCGGGAGGTCTCCCTTTATGATCCCATCGGCACAGACAAAGAAGGCAACGAAATCACGCTTCTCAGTATTCTTGAGCATGAGGATGAAGATATCATCGACCAGCTGGATAAAAAACAGTCTCTCCGGAAGCTGTCAAAAATTCTTTCCAAAGTTCTGACGCCGAGGGAATATTTTGTCGTTATCCGTCGTTATGGTCTTTACGGCCATCATGAAACAACCCAGCGTGAACTGGCGGAGCAGCTGAATATTTCCCGGAGTTATGTTTCCCGCATCGAGAAAAAAGCACTTGAAAAGCTCCGCCTTCAGCTGAACTAATTGTCTGATTTTTCAGCTCTTCGAAGCAGATCCTGATCACTCAGTTCAATACCAAGATCCACATAGATTTTCTGTTTTGGATGCGGGCAGCTTTCCATATCGCTGCCTTCTTCATCACAGATACGCAGTACTTTGACGGGCAGATCCCTGCCGTCAGGCTTCATGACTTCAATTGTTTCGCCAACAGAGAATTTATTTCTCTGTTCAAGTCCGTACATTCCCTGACTGTTTTGTCCATTGATAATGCCAAGATAAGTATATTCCTTAACATAAGTATTGCTGTCATAAATCTGGGTCTCATGAGTCGGTTTGCCAAAGAAGAAGCCTGTCGTAAACTGTCTGTAAGTGCATTTGGCAATCTGTTCACGATAGTAAGGCAAATTCTGTCTGTAAAGGTTCTCATCCTTCAGATAATCATCAATAGCTTTTCGATAGGTACGCGCCACAACAGCCACATAAAGCGCCGTCTTCATACGGCCTTCAATCTTGAAGCTGTCAATACCTGCTGCGATTAGTTCCGGAATATGCTCGATCATGCACAAATCCTTTGAATTGAAAATATAAGTGCCTCTTTCATTCTCATACACCGGCAGATATTCCCCGGGTCTGGACTCTTCCATGACCGCATATTTCCATCTGCATGGATGGGTACATGCGCCCTGATTGGCATCTCTTCCGGTGAAATAATTGCTGAGCAGGCATCTGCCGGAATAAGAGATACACATTGCACCGTGGACAAAAGTTTCAATCTCCAGATCATCCGGGATATGCTTCCTGATATCAGCGATCTCCTCCATTGATAATTCTCTGGCTGTTACAACCCTTCTTGCTCCCTGCCGGTACCAGAAATTATACGTGCCGTAATTCGTATTATTGGCCTGGGTACTGATATGCACATCAATCTCAGGTACAATCTCTCTCGCAATATCAAACACACCCGGATCAGAAATAATCAATGCATCCGGCTGAATCACTTTTAATTCCTTAAAATATTCTCTGACACCCTCCAGATCCTGGTTATGTGCCAGAATGTTCGATGTCACATAGACCTTAACCCCATGCGCATGGGCAAAGTCAATACCTTCTTTCATATCTTCGAGAGAAAAATTCTTGGATTTTGCTCTCAGGCTGAAAACTTCGCCGCCGATATACACGGCATCCGCCCCAAAGATCACGGCCGTCTTTAATACTTCAAGACTGCTGGCCGGTACTAATAACTCAGGTATTCTCATTGTCAATTTTCTCCTCTATTCTGTCAGTTTCGTGCTGATGGTCACTCCATCACCAACGGTTAATACAGCTGTTTCAAATTCTTTCATATGTTTTAACTGCCACAGATAATCCCGCATTCTGCTGTAAATGGTACGATTCCGTCTTGTCACTGCAAAGCGGGATTCTATAATATCGCCATCCTGAAGAACATTATCTGAAACAAGCAGACCGCCCTTCTTCAATAGTCTCAGTACTTCCGGAAGAAAATGGATATACTGTCCCTTGGCCGCATCCATAAAGATAAAATCATATCCCGGTTCAAGACCGGCCATCACTTCCAGTGCATCCCCTTCAATCAGTGTAATGCAGTCCTCTTTGCCGGCGCGGCGGATATTCTCCCTGGCAATCGGAATTCTTTTCTCATATTTCTCAACGGTTGTTATGGTTGCTCCCGGCTCAAGACATTCGCTCATCAAAATGGCTGAATAAGCAACGGCCGTTCCGATTTCAAGTATTCTCTGCGGTTTATTCATCTTCAGCAGCACCTTCAACAAACTCCCTGTCTCCTGACGGATGATAGGCACTCTGTCAGCCCTTGCCTCACGTCCGATTGCTTCAATGATTTCTGATTCCCTGCTGTCTAAAGAATGCAGATAAGATGTCAGTCTGTCATTAACTATCATACTTTTCTCCTTCATTCTGTCTCGCTGCATACCCATATCATCAGTCGCTGCTGTTTTACTCAGGCAGCTTCGGCATATACACGCAATGCAAAAAGCTGTTGCAGAACCGAAAAACCTTTCGATTCTGCCACAGCCCCCGACTTATTCTGTTGACGTTTCTGCAGTACCTGACCCTGCCATCACTGCAAGCATCTGATCCATCGTCATCGATGGACTCAGCTCATAATTGCCAGGTTTCAGCATGCCTTTATACTGAGACAGTCCAACATGTATAATAAATGCATATTTGTACTTAATAAGCCCTTTCTTCTCAAGAATGGCCGCAATTTCATTTGTACTGGCGCCATCACTTATCTGAACAGGTACAATCTCCTCAGAAGCTTCAGCAACCGGTCTGTCACCAAAAACTTCATATGCAAAGTCATAGGACCAGGTGATCACACGAATTGCCAAAAGAATCACCAAAATATAAATGATAACATTTAATGCAACACCAAAAGTACCTACGAATAATTTCTTTATCATAACGTTCTCCACAGCATCCTTATACTTCCATGATAATCGGAAGGATCATTGGATTTCTCTTTGTCTGTTTCCAGAGGAAGTCTCCCAGTGAATCTCTGATCACATTCTTAATCTTACTCCAGTCAGAAATATTGTGATTGAGGCAATCATCCAGTGCATCACTGACAACTCTTCTTGCATCTTCCATCAATGATTCAGATTCTCTCACATACACAAAACCTCTTGAAACAATGTCCGGTCCGGCCAATAGCTGGTTGCTATATTTCTCAAGTGTCAGCACAACAATCAGCAGACCATTCTGGGACAGCATCTGTCTGTCTCTTAATACAATATTGCCTACATCACCAACACCAAGACCATCCACCATCACACAGCCATGCGGTACCTGACCGGTGATCTCTGCCTTTTCCTGTCCGATTGTGAGTATATCACCGGACTGCATCAGCATAATATGGTCTTTCTGTACACCCATAGTCTCAGCCAGTTTCGCACCGGCTTTCAGATGCTTATATTCACCATGAACCGGAATTGCATACTTCGGCTTTGTCAAAGCATAGATCAGCTTGATCTCTTCCTGGCAGGCATGACCGGAAACATGTGTATCCTGGAAAATAACCTCTGCACCCTTGCGGTAAAGCTCATTGATAACATTCGTAACCGCCTTCTCATTGCCCGGAATCGGGTTGGAACTGAATACAATGGTATCCCCCGGTTTAATGGAAACTTTGCGATGTGTATTCGCTGCCATTCTCGACAAAGCAGCCATCGTCTCACCCTGACTTCCTGTTGTGATCAGGACAAGCTTATCATCCGGATAGTTGCGCATTGTATCAATATCAATCAATGTATTGTCCGGAATCTTGATATAGCCAAGTTCAGACGCAATTGTAATGATATTTACCATACTGCGGCCCTCAACGATAACCTTACGGCCATGTTCATAGGCTGCATTGATAATCTGCTGCACACGGTCCACATTGGATGCGAAGGTTGCAATAATGATACGGCTTTTCTTGTGGTCGTCAAAAATGCGACTGATCGTCTTGCCCACAGTTCTCTCAGACTGTGTAAAGCCCGGGCGCTCTGCATTCGTACTCTCACAGAGAAGTGCCAGTACACCTTTCTTACCAAGTTCTGCGAAACGAATCAGGTCGATCATCTCACCAAATACCGGTGTATAGTCAATCTTAAAGTCACCGGTATGCACAATAATACCAGCCGGTGTATAAATAGCCAGTGCCGCAGCATCTGCGATACTGTGATTTGTCTTGATAAATTCGATTCTGAAACAACCAAGATTAATGGACTGTCCATGTCTGACAACCTTTCTCTTTGTTGTCTTCATCATATTATGTTCTTTTAACTTGTGTTCGATAATACCCATTGTCAGCTTTGTCGCATAAACAGGTGCATTCACACTCTGAAGAACATAAGGCAATGCGCCGATATGATCTTCATGACCATGAGTAATGACAAAGCCCTTTACCTTTTCTATATTATCTTTCAGATAAGTCACATCCGGGATCACAAGGTCGATACCCAGCATATCCTCATCCGGAAAGGATAATCCACAGTCAATAACGATAATACTGTCTTCATACTCAATACAGGTAATATTCATACCTATATGTTCAAGTCCCCCTAAAGGGATAATTTTGATTTTTTCATTTGATACGCCTTTATTTGCTTTCAAAAAACTGCACCTCCGTTAAATCACAGGATTCATACAATATTTCAAAAGAAACAAGACTTGCATCTATTCTGATTTTGCTCCGTCCTTCTTGCGGCATTCCGCACAGTGCCCATAAAGCTTCACTTCATGATTACTGACAACAAATCCCATCGTCTGCTCAATCTTCTGTTCGAGATTATCAAGCAGATCTTCCTGAAATGCAAAAACTTTTCCACAGCTGACACAGATCATGTGGTGATGATGATGGTGACTCTTCTGATTCGGATCACCAATCTCATACCGTACATAACCATCATCCAAATTCAACTTGTCAATGAGGTTCATTTCTGATAGCAGCTGTATATTACGATAGACCGTAGCCAGGCCGATATCCGGCCAGTCCTTTTTCACAAGGTCATAGATTTCCTCAGCCGTCAAATGACACTCCGGCTGAGACAGAAGCACTTTTAATATAGCCATTCGCTGTGAGGTTGTTTTAAGTCCTCTTTCCTTCAGCAGCTTCCTGAACTCGCTCAATTGATCTTCTATCATGCTTCTTCTGCCTTTCTCTTTCTCTGCAATGTCTTGTAGCGATTGAAATTTCTGTATCAATCATTCATATTTCAAATCAATATCGTCCAGCATCTGTTCGAACACTTTGGAAATAACTTCCAGTTCTGTGCTGTCTTCAACAAACTCATAATAGGCCTCTTCGGTCTCAGCACCCGTCTCCTTCAGAATATAAGCATCCGCTTCATCTTCTTCAGAATCTGTGACCAGCAGATAATTCACATTGTTGATCATTGTCTGTTCGATAACCATTAATTCGATTTCTTCATCATCGTCTGTTGTTAATGTAATTGTTTTTGTTGCCATGTTTCTACTCTCCCCATATTGTATACATGCATAAATCCAACTATAACTATATATCTTCCGAATCTTCTGATTCTGCCTGATTCTCCGAAAAGCTCTGATAATCCAGATACCCCTGCAGAATAAAGGCTGCCGCCATCTTGTCAATATAAGTCTTTCTGTCTTCGCGTCGAACATTGCCCTCCATCAATACTCTTTCTGATGCAACGGTACTCATCCGCTCATCCCAGAGAATCACTTCAAGTCCTGTTCTGCGCTCCAGTGCCTCTTTAAAAGCCAGCGTTTTCTCGACACGCTCACCCTCTGTGTCGTTCATATTCTTCGGATAACCAAGTACAATCTGTTCTGCTTCATATTCCCGGATCAAAGCCTCAATACGCGCATACGTCTTTCGGAGTTTATTCTCGTCCTTACGAGTAATCGTCTCCAGACCCTGAGCTGTAAAACCAAGAGGGTCACTGACCGCCACGCCAACAGTCTTCGAACCATAATCTAATCCAATAATTCTCTTCTTCATCATGGGCTACTTCAGATTCACTTCAATGTAGTTCTTGAGAAGTTCTTCAAGAAGCTCATCTCTTTCAACCTTCATGATCAGGTATCTTGCATTCTTGTAACTCGTCACATATGTCGGATCGCCGGACATAATATAACCTACAATCTGATTCACCGGATTATACCCCTTCTCCGTCAGTGCAATATACACTGCTTCAAGAATGTCTTTGACCGCAATATCAGTCTCATTATTCACTTTAAAATACTGTGTATTCTTGTTATCTGCCACTCAATCACATCCCTTCTGTCAGATGGCTGATTATCCAAGGTTACTACTATCTTAATATATATATTCCAAGAATTCAATCAATTCTTTTACAAAACACAAATTCTTCATTTAATTTGCTGTTAATAGTGCCTTTTATCACCATGTTTGGTACTAATCCATCCATTTCAAAAGCACAGCGGATATAATTCTTACTGTGTCCCGTCATGTATTTCGTACCGTCAATTTCCGTTTCTTCCTCAATGAGGACAATCTGCTCCTGATCTTTGCAGACTTCAAGAAAATCATCTTTCATTCTCTCTCCCAGTGCGATCAGTTTCTCACTTCTCACAGACTGGATCTGCGGATCAATCTGATTCGGCATATCTGCCGCTTTGGTTCCACGACGCTTTGAATACTTAAAGATATGCATATCCGAAAAATGGACCGTTTCAAGGAATCTTTCTGTCTGTGCAAATTCTTCTTCCGTTTCTCCCGGAAAACCAACGATCACATCTGTTGTCAAGGCCGGTCTATCAAAATATTGTCTGAGGATTCCGCACTTTTCAAGGTAAAGTGCCGTTGTATAATGTCGGTTCATTCTCTTCAGTGTTTCGTCACAGCCGCTCTGCAATGACAAATGAAAATGTGGACAAATCTGTGGCACTTTACAGAGGCGTCTGACAAAATTCTCTGTAATGATCCTTGGCTCCAGTGAACCAAGGCGAATTCTTTCAAGTCCTTCTATTCCAGATAATGCCTCAATCAAATCGATCAATGCACTGTTCTTAAAAGGTCCATAATCTTCCTGCTCATCCGCTGTATGTTCAAAGTCAAGACCATAGGAACTGATATGGATACCCGTCAAAACGATTTCCTTGTAGCCGTTTACCGTCAGATCTCTGACCTCCTGCAGGATATCTTCCATCTTTCTGCTCCGCACACGCCCTCTGGCATAAGGAATAATGCAGTACGAACAGAACTGATTGCAGCCGTCCTGAATCTTGATATAGGCACGGGTATGTTCAGACACCGTTTCGATATGCATGGTCTCATATTCATGGCTATGGGCAATATCCGCCACATAAGCATCTCTGTCCTCTGTATGTCTGTTGTCCTGAATATACTGTTCAACAATCTGTACGACCTGGCTCTTCATGTTATTACCAATGACCAGATCAATCAGCGTATCTTCTTCCAGCTGCTCTTTGGCCGCCTGCACATAGCAGCCCACAGCAACAATGATGCCATCTGGGTTCTTCTTCTTTGCCCGATGCATCATCTGTCTGGACTTACGATCCGCCATATTTGTTACTGTACAGGTATTGATCACGTAAACGGATGCCTCCTGTGAAAACTCCTTCACTTCATATCCTTCAGCCTCAAAGCTTCCCCGCATGGCATCTGTTTCATATTGATTTACCTTACATCCCAGCGTGCAGAATGCCACTGTTTTCTTCATATTCTTCCTCCATCTGTTTCATTTTGTTGCAATTTATAAAATACTCGCCTATTGACTTTTGTCCATTCCGAATGTAGTATAATATTGTAATAAAATATTAACCAAAACTAAAGGAGGAACAGCCATGAAAACAGTTCGAGTATGCCTCGATTCCATCGATAAAGTAAAAGGATTTGTCAATGACATCAGCCGATTCAATACAGATTTTGATCTGATCTCCGGTCGTTATGTCATTGATGCCAAGTCAATTATGGGTATCTTCAGCCTTGACCTTTCCAAACCAATCGAACTCACAATCCATGAGAGCGATGAAATTGATGAAATTCTCAAGGCTCTTCAGCCATACGTTGTAGAATAGGCTATCACATGATTCTTCGGACTGCTGATTATCAGCAGTCCTTTTTTGTCCGATACAAGACCGGATCTTCCAGATTCTTCACAGGAATGCATGCACATCTCTGAACCAGCCTGTATCAGGCCTTTCTCGCAATTTTATTCGCAAAGAATCGTCTCTCTCGTCTCAATAGCCGTCTTAAGCAGTTCATCAATGACATCCACCAGATGATGTTCTGAACGTTCGATTGCACGGACATTCGGCTTCGTAACCGGATGCTTTGCCACAAATATTGTACAGCAGTCTTCAAATGGCTGAATGGATGTCTCGAAAGCGCCAATCTTCTCTGAAATCTCAACAATATCATTCTTATCAAAGCCAATCACCGGACGATAAACCGGAAGTGTACAAACAGCATTGGTTGCACGCAGGCTCTGCATTGTCTGACTGGCCACCTGACCGATACTCTCACCGGTGATCAATCCTAAAGAGCCTTCTTCCAAGGCAATATGCTCTGCGATTTTCATCATATAACGACGCATAATGATCGTCAGCTCATCATGCGGGCATTTATCATAAATCGCCAGCTGAATATCTGTAAAGTTAATAACATGCAGATTGATCGGTCCGGCATAAGCGGCAACAATCTTCGCAAGGTCAATAACTTTCTGCTTCGCACGTTCGCTTGTATATGGCGGTGCGTGGAAGTAAACTGCATCAATCTTAACACCACGTTTTGCGATCATATAACCGGCTACAGGGCTGTCAATACCGCCTGATAACAATAATGTAGCCTTTCCGTTCGTTCCCACCGGCATGCCGCCCGGTCCCGGAATAGAAATTGAGTAAATATAGGTTCGCTCACGCACTTCAATATTCAGTGCCACATCCGGATTGTGGACATCCACTGTCATATCCGGAAATCTGTCCAGCAGATATTCACCCATATCCGCTCCAATCTCCATGGATTTCTTCGGATAACTCTTATCGGCTCTTCTTGCAAAAACCTTGAAAGATAAATGCTGATCCGGATAGGTTCTTTCCATGTAATCACCGGTTACCTGGCAAAGATTGCTCCATTCATTGTTGTCACACAGAACAACCGGACATATGGCCACAATGCCAAATACTCTTGAAAGCGCTTTGATCACTTCGTCATAATCATATTTTGTCAGCGCTTCCACATACACACGGCCCTGTTCCTTTGTAACTTCAAACTGACCGTCTACTTTACGCAGTGAGAATTTGATCTGATCCATCAGGGCATATTCAAACAAATAACGATTCTTGCCCTTGATGCCAATCTCACCATACTTAATCAAAAAAGCTTTATACACGTTTGCCTCCTCTTTTCCTGCCGCCAGGCGTATAACGTCTAAGCATCGGCAGCAACCTGCTAAGCTGTGCCACGCATTCATCTATTTCTTCCTTTGTTGTATCGAATGAAAAACTAAAGCGTACAGTTGCATCCAGGTATCGTTTTTCAACACCAATTGCCTTTAATGTGCCGCTGATGGCCGGATGATTTGATGAACATGCCGAACCGCTGGACACATACACATGTGCCTCCTCAAGGGCATGAAGCAGCACTTCTGCCCGGATATCCTGAAAGCTGACACTGACCACATGCGGTGCTGCACAAGCATCCTGCTGATCTTCTGCCGGCCGGTTCAGACTGCCGCGGCTCCTTCCGCCGTTCACCACCGTTCCTTCCAGTTTCTCTATCTCTTCTATAAAATAACTGCGTATACCGTAAAGATATTCCAGTTTATTTTCAAAATCTGTATATTCAATTTCTGCAGCTTTCGCCATTCCGGCTGCTCCGGGCACATTCTCCGTACCTGAACGCATGCCTTTCTGATGACCGCCGCCAAGCATCAACGGCTGTACTTTTACCCTGTCACGTACCCACAAAAATCCCGTGCCTTTTGGTCCATGGATCTTATGGCCGCTGACAGACAGCATATCAATTCCTATCCGTTTCGGATGCAGGACGACTTTGCCGAATCCCTGAATCGCATCCACATGAAACAATGTGTTCGGATTACATTCCTTGACAATCGCTGCTGCGTCTGCAATCGGCTCAATGGTACCGATCTCATTATTCACACACATCATAGATACCAGAATTGTATCCGGTCTGATAGCTTCTCTGAGTGCATCAAGATCCACCAGACCATACGCATTCACAGGCAGCCACGTTACTTCAAAGCCCATCTGTTCCAGAAACATCATCGGCTGATACACAGATGCGTGTTCTATCCGGGTCGTGATCAGATGCTTGCCTGCTCTCTGATTCGCCAATGCTCCGCCAATGATTGCCAGATTATTGGATTCTGTGCCGCCCGAAGTAAAAATCAGTTCTTTTTCTTCAACTTTCAAAATACCTGCAAGTATTTCTCTGGCGTGGCGGATATACCGTTCCGCCTCCACGCCCTTCATATGCAATGAAGAAGGATTGCCGTAATCTTCCTCCATGATCTTGTTCATCAGCTGCACAACCTCAGGATAGGCTCTGGTCGTGGCAGCATTATCCATATAAACTTCCATATAAAATTTAGTCCTCTTCCAGTTCAAACATCAAAATGGAGAGCATTGTTAGGCCGGCCGTTTCTGTCCGCAGAATTCTGTGTCCAAGGGTAATCGGTATAGCACCGGCCGCTCTGGCCGCCTCAATCTCACTCTCTTCAAATCCGCCTTCAGGTCCAATGAATATTCCGATTGAATGTTTACCATGGAGGGCACGTACCTGATCACGGGCATGCTGCATACCCTCTGCTTTCTCGTAAGGAATCAATGCTGCATCCAATCCGTTGCACATCCGAAGTGCCTTCTCAAAACTGATACATGGCGCAATCTGCGGGATCAGCGCTCTTCCGGCCTGCTTCGCCGCACTTTCTGCAATGCTCTGCCAGCGAAGACGTTTCTTCTCTTCCTTCTTCGAATCCAGCTTCACAACAGCACGCTTCGTTGCAACAGGAACTATCTCATAGACTCCCAGTTCCACTGCCTTCTGAATGATCAATTCCATCTTGTCAGCCTTCGGCAGTCCTTGAAACAGATAAATCTTCGCCGGCAACTCAACGAAAGAATGCCAGCTGTCAACAATATCCAGACGTACTTCTTCCTTAGTCAGCTCTGCAATCCGGCAAAAGTAATCCATGCCCTGTCCGTCACTGACCGTTACTTCTTCACCCGGTGTCATTCTGAGTACGTTCCTGATATGATTGACATCTGCGCCTGTAATCACAATATCTTTATCACTAATCTGATCTGCTCCAACAAAAAATCTTGGCATTCCTGCACTCCCTCCATCTTAAACTGTTCACGTAACCTTTATGGCGCTTTTGCCATTATAGCATGAAATGAACAACTTATTCAAGCCTGTTCGATTTTATTTTCTGGCGGTAAAGGCAACCCAGTCACCGGAATGTGTCACTTCAAGAATCTCAAAGCCATTGGCAAGCAGCGCTTCTCTTACATCATCCTCTTTTGTATTGATGATGCCGGATGAAACAAATAATGCCCCCGGCTTCATATTATCTTTGATTACACCTGAAAGCGGAATAATAACATCTGCAAGAATATTCGCCAACACAAGATCATATTTCTCGGCCCCGCAGGCATGTCTGAAATCTGCATCTGTAATGATATCCCCGGCCTTTACATCATATTGATTCATATCAATATGATTGACTCTGGCATTTTCAATGGCTGCTGAAACCGCATTCGGATCCACATCTGTTGCCATGGCCTCACCGGCACCAAGCATCAGTCCGATGATGGATAAAATACCGCTGCCGCATCCCACATCAAAAAGCTTCTGGCCCTCTTTCAGATATTTCTTCATCTGTGTGATACAAAGCCGGGTTGTGTGATGCATGCCTGTACCAAAGGCTGTACCCGGATCCAATTCTACAACAAGCGTATCCTCCGTTGTGTCTTCCGGCAGCTTCTCCCATGTCGGTTTGATAATGATCTTGTCATCGACTTTGAATGGTTTCCAGAATTTCTTCCAGTTATTCATCCAATCCACATCTGCTGTTTCAGATTTCTCAATGGTTGCATCACCGATATCAACAAAATCCGCCAATTCCTTGACCGCTTCCGTTACTTCCTGAAGTGTTTCTGCATGGTCTTTTTCCGGTTCTATATAAAATGATACATAGGCAACACCATCATCCTCTCCCAGATCAGGCAGAATGTCGATGAACATCTTTTTCTTATCTTCATCAGAAAGCGGAATCTTGTCTTCTATCTCAATTCCTTCAATTCCCATTTCGCCCAATGTATAGCTGACCAGGTCCACTGCTTCCGTTGTGGTCTTCATACGATATTTATTCCATTTCATATCCGTTTTTCTCCTTTTCACAAATTCTATTCTAACGCACAAAAGGGCATTTTGAAATTCTATTTTTCAGAATTTCAAAAGCCCTGTGTTTATTTGATTCTTCATTAATCCTCAAAAGTCTCTTTTAACTTTTCTTCGACTTTTTCCTTGAAAGACTTTTTCTTCTTGCCTTCATTCTCCTCCGGCTTGTATATGCCCTTCATAGCGTCATCAAACTTACGAAGAAGTTCTTTCTGTTCATTGTTCAATTTCTCAGGCACCTGAACAATCAGTGTTACATAATGGTCACCGCGCAGATTCTTGTTTCTTCTGGAAGGAACGCCCTTGCCCTTCAATCTGATACGTGTATCTGTCTGTGTTCCCGGTCTGATTGTCTGTGTGATCTCGCCATCCAGTGTCTGAATCTTGATATCCCCGCCAAGTGCTGCATCCGCAAATGAGATCGGGACTGTTGAGAAAATATCATAATCCTGTCTCTGGAAAATCGGATGACTGTCTACTTGCAGACCAACCAGTAAATCACCTCTTGGTCCGCCATTCTTGCCCGGCTCACCGAAGCCAGCAACTCTGACACTGATACCATTGTCAACACCAGCCGGAATTGTCACTTTCAACGGCTTGCGAATCTTCTTGAATCCCTGACCTGCACATTTCGGGCACTTCTCCTTGACAACCTTGCCTGCACCGCCGCATTCAGGACATGTCTGCACATTACGTACCTGGCCGAAAAGTGACTGCTGTGTATATACAACCTGACCTGATCCATTACACTTCGGACAAGTCTGCGGCTGTGTTCCCGGTTTGGCGCCTGTTCCGTGACATGTTTCACATTCTTCTTTGTAACCAATCTCAATATTCTTCTCAACACCAAAAACAGCTTCCATAAAGCTGATTCTCATATTGATCTTCACATTAGCACCCTGCATCGGGCCATTATACGCTCTTCTGCTCCGGCTGCCACCGCCAAAAAGATCGCCAAATATATCACCGAATATATCGCCCATATCGCCGCCAAAATCGAATCCGCCGAATCCACCGGCTCCGCCGCCCTGTTCAAAGGCTGCATGTCCGAACTGATCATACTGTCTTCTCTTATCTGCATCACTTAATACAGCATATGCCTCGGAAGCTTCTTTAAACTTTGCCTCAGCTTCTTTATCTCCCGGATTGGTATCCGGATGATATTTCTTCGCCAATTTACGATAGGCCTTCTTCAGCTCGGCATCGCTCGCATTCTTATCTACGCCGAGGACTTCATAATAATCTCTTTTATCTGCCATCTGAGATTCTCCCTCTATGCTTGGAAATGGCGAAAAGCCAAGTGTTGCCACTTCACTTTTCGCCTTTGTGTTTATTGCTTATCTGTTATATTATACGTCAATTTTAGACTTCTGTATAGTCACCATCAACAACATCATCATTATTGTTCTGATAATTCTGCTGACCAGCATCACCCTGAGGGCCTGCCTGTGGGCCTGCACCTGCATTCGGATTCTGTGCCTCATACATCTTTGTGAAGACAGGCTGTGCAACATTCATCAATCTTTCCTTGCCGGCTTTCAGTTCATCGATCTCAGCATCTGTCATGGATTCGATGTTTGTCTTCTCGATGGCAGCCTTTAAGCTATCAATTTCAGCCTGAACTTTTGCTTTGTCATCTGCACTAATCTTGTCGCCAACTTCTTTGAGAGCGTTTTCTGTCTGGAATACCATTGCATCTGCATCGTTTCTTACATCAATACCCTCTTTACGTTTCTTGTCCTGAGCTTCGTATTCAGCAGCTTCCTTAACAGCCTTATCGATCTCTGCATCAGACAGGTTAGAACCTGCTGTGATCGTGATATGCTGTTCTCTGCCTGTACCAAGATCTTTGGCAGATACATTGACAATACCGTTGGCATCAATATCAAATGTAACTTCGATCTGAGGCACACCACGTCTTGCAGGAGCAATACCATCCAACTGGAAACGGCCAAGGCTCTTGTTGTCTTTGGCGAACTGTCTTTCACCCTGTACAACATTGATATCTACAGCAGACTGGTTATCTGCAGCTGTTGAGAAGATCTGGCTCTTTCTTGTAGGGATTGTTGTGTTTCTCTCGATCAGATGAGTAGCGATACCACCCATTGTCTCGATGGACAGTGTCAGAGGTGTTACATCCAGTAAGAGGATATCTCCGGCACCTGCATCACCTGCAAGTTTACCACCCTGGATAGAAGCACCGATGGCAACACATTCATCTGGGTTCAGGGATTTGTTCGGTTCTTTGCCTGTTAACTGTCTTACTTTATCCTGTACAGCAGGGATACGTGTAGAACCACCTACAAGAAGTACCTTGCTGATGTCGCTCATTTCAAGGCCTGCATCTTTTAATGCATTCTGAACAGGGATAACTGTTCTTTCAACCAGATCATGTGTTAATTCATCGAATTTAGCACGTGTCAGGTTCATATCGAAATGCTTAGGACCTTCAGCTGTTGCTGTGATGAATGGCAGGTTGATATTCGTTGTTGTTGCGCTTGAAAGCTCTTTCTTAGCTTTTTCAGCTGCTTCACGAAGTCTCTGCATAGCCATCTTATCACCTGAGAGATCTACGCCTTCTGTTCTCTTGAACTCGGAGAGCATGTACTGTGTGATCTTGTTATCGAAATCATCACCACCAAGTCTTGTATCACCATTTGTTGCCAATACTTCAATAACACCATCACCGATTTCAATGATAGATACATCAAATGTACCACCACCAAGGTCGTATACCATGATCTTCTGCTCATTCTCATTATCAAGGCCATAAGCAAGTGCTGCTGCTGTAGGCTCGTTGATAATACGTTTTACATCAAGACCTGCGATCTTACCGGCATCCTTTGTTGCCTGTCTCTGAGCATCGTTGAAGTAAGCAGGAACTGTGATAACGGCTTCTGATACCTTCTCACCAAGGTAGCTTTCTGCATCTGCTTTCAGTTTCTGAAGAATCATAGCTGAAATTTCCTGTGGGGAATATTTCTTGTCATCAATTGTTACTCTGTAGTCAGAACCCATATGTCTCTTAATAGAAGAGATTGTGTGATCTGCATTTGTAACTGCCTGACGTTTTGCAGGTTCGCCGACAAGTCTTTCACCTGTCTTTGTGAAAGCAACAACAGATGGTGTTGTTCTTGCTCCTTCTGTATTGGCGATAACTACAGGTTTACCGCCTTCCATAACTGCTACACATGAATTTGTTGTTCCTAAATCGATACCAATGATTTTACTCATAATAATGACCTCCTGAAATAAACTAAAAATCTATATAAATGAAACTTGTTGTCTTATTCTTATTCAGCAACCATAACCATGCTGTGTCTGAGGACTTTGTCCTTGTACTTGTAGCCTTTCTGAAGTTCCTGGATCACAATACCAGATTCATACTCCTCACTTGGCTGCTGCATAACCGCATTGTGAAGCATCGGATCAAATTCCTTGCCCTGAGCCTCGATCACTGTTACGCCTTCATCCTCAAGCACCTTGGTCAGCTGCTTGTAGATCATCTCAATACCCTGTGCAAATGAAGATTCCTTATCTGCATCTGTCATAGCTCCGAGACCTCTTTCAAAATTATCAACCACCGGAAGGATCTTCAGAATGAAATCAGAAGCACCGATTTCATAATTCTGTTTCTTCTCCTTGTCAGTACGTTTTCTATAATTATCAAACTCTGCCATCTGGCGAACCAGACGGTCTTTCAGTTCTTCGATTTCTGCGTCTTTCTTATCCTTCTTATCTTTCTTGAAGAACTTTGACTTCTTCTCCGGTGCCTCTTCCGCTGATTCTTTCTCTTCAGCTTCAGGTGTTTCGGAAGTCTCTTTCTCTTCGGCTGCTGCCTCTGTCGTTTCTTCCTGCTCTTCAACCGGCTGTTCTAAATCTTTCTCTTTATTCTGATTCTCTGCCAAAGCCTGTCACCTCTTATTCTTTCTTGTCTTTCTTAAATATTGTATCCAGCTGTGTCATCACTGTTTCCAGATTATTCACAACCTTCTTATAATCCATTCGTTTCGGTCCGATAATACCTATCGTTCCCTGTACGCCTTCTTCCAATTCATAAGTTGCTGTAACGATACTGCAGTCTTTCATGGACTGAACCGGTGATTCCGATCCGATATAAACCTGAATGCCATGCTTATTCTCATCATTCTCACCTGCTGTGATCAGTTCATTAAGTCCCTGTTTCTCTTCCAGCGTATATAAAAGCTGTCCTGCCTTCTCTCTGTCTGCCAGCTCAGGATACTTCAGCAGATTCGTTGTACCGCTTGTATAAATCTCGGTATCATCCTCTTCCTGAATTGCTTCAACAATCGTATCAATCAGATCACTGATAATCTTACGATGTCCCTGTGCCTGCCGCTTCATTGTCTGAAGCAGTTCCATGTTGATTTCCTGAAGGCTCAGCCCCTGAAGATAAGTGTTCAGCAGAAGATTCAGTTTCACAACTTCCTCTTCCTCAACGAGCTCATCCACAGTCAAAATCTTGTTCTTGATGATGTTGCCTTCCAGCATCATCACCGCCAGAATCTGTTCTTCATTCACCCTTGTCAGCTGGATAAACTTGAGCTTGTTCTTCTGGCTCTGGGGTGCTGTGATCAACGAAGCATAATTCGTATTCGTTGCCAACAGCTTCACCACCTGCTTGAGAACCTGTTCGAGCTTGTCGACCTTCTGAACCATCATCTCATTCTGTCTCACAACCTCTTCGGACTTAACCTTCATCAGATTGTCAACATAGAAACGATAGCCCTTATCAGAAGGAATACGTCCGGCTGATGTATGCGGCTGTAAAATGTATCCCATCTCTTCAAGATCCGACATCTCATTTCTGATTGTTGCTGAACTGAGCTTCAAATCGGTGAATCTGGAAATTGTTCTCGAGCCAACCGGTTCACCGGTTTCAAGATACGTCTGTATAATCGCATTCAAAATCTTAATCTTACGCTCATCCAGTTCCATCGATTTCTCACTCCCTTTCATTGTTAGCACTCATCATATTGGAGTGCTAACATCTTCTGTATACAAAAATATCACCATAGTCACCTTTTGTCAAGGGGAAAATGATGATTTTTTTGTTTTTTTCATAAAGTTTATAGAAGAAAATCCGACAAAATCCAATTGCTGATATCTGTTCCCGCCTCCGAAAAAGCCAGTCTGCCCTCCGATGGATGAAAGACCAGAAAACCTTCTGATATATATTTTCTGATAATGTCCCCATAAATATCCATCATACTCTGTCCAAACTTCTCTGTAAACACCCGATCCGACACGCCTGCCGTGCATCTGAGCCCCAAAAACATTGTTTCTTCGATCTGAGCCTTTCTATCCAGGATTTCTTCCTGACAATATGACCAGTCATGCATATAGCTTGTCATGTCCGATACATTCGAAAAACGTCTGTTGCCCACCATACTGGCCGCCCCCAGTCCAAGGCCCAGGTAATCCTTTCTCTGCCAGTAGATCAGATTATGCCGACATTCAAAGCCTTTGCGGGCATAATTGGAAATCTCATACCGCTCATACCCTTTTTCTGCCAGAATTCTTTTGGTCAGATGATACATCTGCCGCTCGCTGTCTTCATCCGGCAATGCCGGTATTGCTGCTTTTCCCTGCTGCCCGGCCCCACCATCAGCAATAATGCCATCCACATCCGCTTCGCCGCTCCGATCCTCACCATAAAGATCCCAGAACGGTGTTCCTTCCTCGATAATCAGACTGTAAGCAGACAAATGTTCCGGTTCAAATGCTGCTGCCTTGTTCAATGTATCCAGCCACGAAGCTGTTGTCTGGCCCGGCAGTGCCGACATAAGATCAATATTGATATTCTCAAAGCCCACTCTTCTGGCCGCCTGATAATTCTCTGCAAACTGCTTCGCCGTATGAATACGCCCCAGATATTTCAATTCTTCATCATTCATAGACTGAAGTCCAAAACTCAGTCTGTTGATGCCTGCATTCCGATAAATCCTAAGTGTCTCAGCATCTGTTGTCCCTGGATTGCATTCCATCGTCCACTCACCGACAGGCGAAACATGGAAGGATGCCCTGACCGTATCCAGCAATTCTGTCAACTGCTGCCCTGTCATCAATGACGGCGTACCTCCGCCGATGAATAATGTTTCTATATTATAATCCTGATATGCTGCTCCCCTGGCTTTGATTTCTTCCTTCAGCCGTTCCAGATAGATTTCCCGTCCAACTTCATCCGACGGAAAAGAGAGAAAATCACAATACCTGCATTTCCGTACACAAAACGGAAAATGCAGGTATAAGCCAAGGGGACGTTTATTCTTGTCCGCCATATTATTTCTCATCAAGTTTCAGCACGCTCATAAAGGCCTTCTGCGGAATCTCCACATTACCTACCTGACGCATTCGCTTCTTGCCTTCCTTCTGTTTCTCAAGGAGCTTACGCTTACGTGAAATATCACCGCCGTAACACTTGGCAAGCACATCCTTTCTCATGGCTCTGACCGTCTCACGGGCAATAATCTTGCTGCCGATAGCCGCCTGGATCGGAATTTCAAAAAGCTGTCTCGGTATTTCTTCTTTCAGCTTCTCACACATCTTGCGGCCGCGTTCGTAAGCCGAACCCTCAAAGACGATAAATGACAGGGCATCCACATTCTCTCTGTTGACAAGAATATCCAGTTTGCAGAGTTCTGAACGTTCATAACCCTTCAATTCATAATCAAAGGACGCATATCCCCTCGAACGTGATTTCAATGCATCAAAGAAATCATAAATAATCTCATTCAGCGGCAACTCGTACTTCATCAACGCTCTTGTTGTCTCAATATATTCCATGCCAAGGTATACACCGCGGCGTTCCTGGCAAAGGTCCATGATCGGCCCGATAAAATCTGTTGTCACCATGATCTCTGCAGATACAATCGGCTCTTCCATATATTCTATTTCTGAAGGATCCGGCATATTCGACGGATTCGTCAGTTCAATCATCTCGCCGTTAGTCTTATGGATTCGATAAACAACGGAAGGCGCCGTTGTGACAAGATCAAGATTGTATTCTCTTTCCAGACGTTCCTGAATAATCTCCAGATGCAAAAGACCAAGGAAACCGCATCGGAAACCAAATCCAAGAGCCACCGATGTCTCCGGCTCATAATATAAGGAAGCATCGTTCAGCTGAAGCTTCTCCAGCGCATCTCTCAGATCCGGATACTTGGCACCATCTGCCGGATAGAGGCCGCAGTAAACCATCGGATTCACCTTCTTGTAACCCGGCAAAGCTTCTGCACACGGATTCTCCGCATCGGTGATCGTATCACCGACTCTTGTCTCCTTCAGGTTCTTGATGCTGGCGGTCATATAACCAACCATACCTGCCGACAACTCATCACACGGAATATACTGGCCGGCGCCAAAATAACCGACTTCCACTGTCTCAAACTCTGCCCCCGTCGCCATCATCCGCACCTTCGTGCCTTTGGCGATCCTGCCTTCACGCACCCTGAAAAATACAATAACCCCTTTATAAGGATCATAAACAGAGTCAAAAATCAGCGCTTTCAACGGCGCATTCTCGTCACCTGTCGGTGCCGGGATCTTCACAATGATCTGTTCCAAAACATCTTCTATATTAAGTCCATTCTTTGCTGAAATTCTCGGCGCATCTTCAGCTTCAATACCGATGACATCTTCGATCTCACTGACAACCCTGTCCGGATCCGCACTCGGCAGATCGATCTTGTTGATGACCGGCATCACGTCCAGATCATGGTCCAATGCAAGATAGACATTGGCCAATGTCTGTGCCTCAACACCCTGTGCCGCATCCACAACAAGAATGGCACCATCACAGGCTGCCAGACTTCGTGAAACCTCATAATTAAAATCCACATGTCCCGGTGTGTCTATAAGGTTATAAATATATTCTTCGCCATCCTTGGCTTTGTATACAATACGTACAGCCTGGGACTTAATCGTAATGCCGCGTTCACGCTCAAGCTCCATATTATCCAGTACCTGTGCCTGCATCTCACGGCTGGTCAGAGTACCTGTCTTCTCAATGATACGGTCTGCCAGTGTTGATTTGCCGTGATCGATATGGGCAATGATACAAAAGTTTCTTATTTTACTCTGATCTATATGCACTTTACATTCCTCCTGCTTTTTCACTGGAATAAGTATAGCATACACAGCCAAAAATGTACAACAGGTTATTTTCCCGAAAGCACCGCATACAGGATATCTGCCAGCGGTTCCATGGCATTTTTGGCTTCTGCAACGGTATTGTTCTGGGCTCCCACCTCCACAAGCAGTGAACGCGGCTTGAAATGCAGGTTATAACGATAAGCCCTCAGATAAATGTGACGTACTAGTTCAGGAAAATAAGCTTTCGCCTTCAACTGCAGCTGGAGACTGAAAGCCAGATTGTCCGATAAATTCGGGTTTTGTGCAAAATCATTGACATCACCATTCGAATTTCTGCACAAGCCATTTAAAAACATGATCTTTGCCGTCTTCTTTCCATTTATTTCCGTTTCCAGATGCACATTATCCGGAACCCCATCTCTATGTAAATCAATCGTCACTTCTATTGAAGGATGTTCATCCAATAGATTCTGCACAGCCACTGCTGCCTGGGAATAAGCCTTATTTCTGTCTTCTTTGCCGTCCTGCATATCATAGACAGATAAATCATGGCAGACTGTCACATGATATTTTTCCTCCAGCACTTTTTTCAGCTGTTCTCCCACACCTACCACTGTATCATCCGCATTGCCCGCTTCACTGTCTGCATAACCTTCCTGGGAATGTGTATGATAAATCAAAATTTTTGGTTCTGCTCCATCCAAATCAATGGTAAGATCCTTTTGCAGCAGATCCGTTCCGTTAATAAGCTTGCTATTTGCCAATGTTGTCGGATCCACAGTATAGAAATGTCCCAAAAGGAAATCATAATCCATCAATGCTTTTTCCGAATAAATTTCTCCTGTAGGGACACCGGCCAACGTTTCTACATATTCTGTTCCGGCTTCACTTTCTGTTTCTGCTCTTTCACTATCCTCCTGTGCCTTCCTGACGGCTTCCGAATTCTCCCCGGCCATATCCGCCAGAAGCACCGCTGTATTTTCCTCTGCAACAGCCTCCAGATCTTCCGGCGACGGCATATATTCCGCCACCCTATACTTTTTTTGTTTGCCGTCATAATAAAAGGCTGCAAGATTCGCCTGATTGACGGCACCTCTAAGAAGTTTTTCAGAAAACCTGCGTCCCATCTCTCTCCATTCCCATTTGCTCCCAATCTCAACTCCGCCAAGCTGCAGCCCGATATCAGCTGCCAGTAATCCAGTCAATATCCAGGCACCAACCCGCACCAGTCCTGTCCTTTTTAACTTCATACATGCCCTCCCCTGCTGTCAGCCGATTCTCTGTCTTTGTCCACTTCTATACAGTATATTCACAAACAAACAGATTATTATAATCGATGGCACAGGGAATTGAAAGCCTCTGAAATGGTATAGCTGATTCTTCCTACGGCTTCATCTATATCCTTTGGCGTAACAAACAAATTTGACATTTGTGGTTCCATCAATTCACGCATCAATAGATAATTTTCTTCATGATTAAACTGCTCGGTCACTTTCACCGCTTTTTTCAGCATTTCATTCTGATGAAGGACCCCTATCAGTGACTCCATCGTATCTGCCACAATTGTTGCCGCATCAATAACCGTCGGCATGCCTACGGCAATCACTGGAATTCTCAGATTTCTTTCCGACAATTCATAGCGTTTATTTCCGATGCCGGCTCCGGGATGAATCCCTGTATCTGTCAGCTGAATGGTGGTTACCAGCCTTCGTATACTTCTCGCTGCCAGTGCATCCACCGCAATCAACAGATCCGGATGAACCTCTCTGACAAGTCCATGCAGTATCTCCGCCGTTTCCATGCCCGTCTGTGACATAACCCCGGGGATCACCGCACATACATTCCCCATATCCTTCACAACCACCGAATCTCTGCCGTATTTTTCAAACAGATGCCTTGTAATAAATAAATGTTCCACAACAAGGGGTCCCAAGGCATCCGGTGTGATCTCCCGATTTCCGATACCTGCCACCAAAATTTTTTTATCTTTCAGATCCGGCAGCAGCTTCTGCAGCTGACGGCACAATACCCCTGTAACAGCCTGTTGATAGTCATCATCCCCATCCGGCAAATGCACCGCCTCAACTGTAATATATCTTCCCATAGGTTTTCCGATCACCTTTTCTCCCTCTGCATCGACAATCTTCACATCTGTCACTTTAATCCGATAGTCCGGATCAACCGTTTCCTCTATTTCAACTCCCGGCAGCTGCTGCCCGTCATGCTCACTGCTGTTATAAAAACGCTCCGCATACTCAATCACCAGATCACTGTGCATATTCTCATTAACAAAATCCATATCAAGCTCCTATCTGATTCTATCTTTTTCACACCTTCCCTACTAATTTTTTGCAATCTTTTTTATTTTTATACTTGACAAATCTTGTCTGCTCTTATATTATATAGAGGTATGTTTACATTAGACGTCCGTGTCCGGGTTAATGCATAACACATCTATAAAATGATTATCGTTTGGAGGTGTACGAATTGGCTAATATCAAATCTGCAAAGAAGAGAGTCCTTGTTAATCAGACAAAGGCTTTAAGAAACAAAATGATTAAATCAGGTGTTAAGACAGCTGTTAAGAAAGTAGATGCTGCTATCGCTGCTGGTGATAAAGAAGCTGCTAAGGCTGCTTTATTAAACGCAACAAGCGTCATCGACAAGGCAACATCCAAAGGTGTTTACCACAAGAACACTTCTTCCAGAAAGATCGGAAGAATGACAGTTGCTGTTAATAAGATGAACTAATATCTGTAAAGATAAACTTAAAAGAAGTGTACAAACCCTCAGTACACTTCTTTTTTTATGCAAATAGTGACACAAAAGCATGCATGCGGCCTATTCTCTTCCACATGGTAAATGGCTGCACACCATGCACAGCCATTTTATCATTATGCCCTGCTGTACTTCTGTATCATCAGCTCTACAGCCAGGCGATCCGTAATCCTTCCGGTCTTGATCTCCTCTTCCAGCTCCGTTCCATATGCCACGGCTTCTCTAAGTGCAGCAATCTCAAAATGTCTTCCAAGAGAAATATTCCGCTTCACGATAAAATCCCGAATTGCCGTTTTCTCCGCAATTGCCGATGCCGGATATCCCTTCACTGCAAGATCCCTGACCTCATACAGCGTATTAAACTGTTTGATCATCAGATACAAAATACGCATCGGCGGCTCTTTCAAGGCCACCAGATCATCATACAGCTGCATTGCCCGTTTCTGATTCTTCTCAGCCACAGCACTGATCATATCAAAAACTTTGTTCTCCACAAACACGCAGCAGACCGCATCCACGTCTGCCTTTTCAATCACCTGACGATGTCCCACATAACAAATGAGCTTCTCCATCTCCTGGCGCATGCCATTCATATCATGCTCCACCAACTGAAGAAAATACTGCATCGTCTGTTCCTGAATCAGTTTGTTCTCCCTCTTAACAATTCCTCCGAGCCACAACATCAGCTGTTTATCCCCGGGCATTGTCAGATTCGCCGCATATCCTGCCGATGAAACAGCCTTAAAAAGCTTACTGCGCTTGTCCACCTCAGATTCCACAAAAACAATACATGTCGTCTCAGGAATATGTTTCATATATTCTGCCAGAGTCTCATGACCCGATGTCTTAAAAAATCCACTATTCTCTACAATGATCAACCGGTAATCACTGAAAAAAGGAACGGTATCCGCCATAGCTGTCAATTCCTTTTCATCAATACCCTTGCCCTCAAAACAGGAAAAATTCATGGTATCGCCCTCGTTGATCATTGCTTTCTTCAGCTTATCCCTGTACTGATTGCGCAGATAAGCTTCATCCCCATATAATAAATAAACATTCTTAAATGTTTTCGTTTTTAAGTGTTCGTTTAATGTCTTCATAAACGCCTCCATTTGTCAACTGTTATGAGTGTACCACATTTTTCTGTCTTATTTCAACCATGTCTGCAGAAGAAACTTTCCTTTTTTGCAGGGCATTATCACCGCTCCCGTCTTCATTGTTATATAGACCGGTATATCGGCTTTCTGCATCCGTTCCAGCGTTTCCGGCGCCGGATGTCCGTATCTGTTTTTTCTGCCGCAGGATATAACGGCCATCTTCGCCTTTGATGCCTTCAAAAATCCTTCACTGCTGGAATATCCGGAACCATGATGCGCTGTTTTGAGAACATCTACATCGGATATTCCATCTTTTTCCAAGACATTCTCCACTTCACTTGAGATATCGCCGGTAAATAAAAATGTCGTACCGGAAGCATTCACCCGCAACACCATGGACCGATCATTCTCAGACTTTTCTTTTGCTTCCCGCCCGGGATAAAGACACCAAAACTGCCAGCCGTCACACTCCCACCTGGTACCTTCATTAATATAGATGACTTGCGCACCATTTATCATTGCCAGATCAGCCAGTTCCCTAACAGTCTCATCTGTTTTGGAGACCTCTGTCAGCACAAGATGCCGAATCTTCTTCTCCAGCAAAAGTTCCCGAACACCGGATATGTGATCCTGATCTCCATGGCTCACACAGGCATAATCAATGCTTTCCTCTCCATAATAATTCATAAAAGGAGTGATTCTGTATTTTCCAACGTTTTGGACATCCGAACTGCCGCCATCGATCAGCCATGTTGTCCCATTGGCTGTACGCATAAATATGCCGTCACCCTGCCCCACATCGATAAATGCCACCATCGGATCCATTTTCCTGATGGGAATTAAAATAAACAGACCGACCAACATCAGCAGCCAGCTCTTTTTGATCAGTATTTTTCCGACATCCGTATGTTTAAACCATTTGTGTTCCGGCAAAGCCAGCAGCGCAAATCCGATCATCAATCCATAATCTATCAATAGCCACGCTGACGGCGGCACGCCTGTTCTCCATACCGAAAAAGGCAGAATAAGCATTTTCTCACACAAAAATCGATTAATCTGCAAAATAAAATGCAGCGTTCCACCGCAAAATCCGGCCATGCTGATTGAAAGCAGACTGACACCGCCTGCGCCAAGGGCCATCGGAACAAACAGATTCATCAGCGGCAATACAAACAGATTCAGAAAAAATCCGACTAGCGGGACTGCTCCGTAACAAAATGCCGTCAACGGAAGTGTTCCTATCGTCACTGCTGCGGATGGGCCTATATAACGTATCATTCTTTCTATCCATTCTCTTTTCGTTGTCTTTACCCCCATGGACTTTTTTAAATGTTCTATTTTATAATTCCTGGTCTTTGCATATTGCCATGGAATACTTTTCTCTATGGCTGGCCAGAGAACGCCAATAGACAGCACCGCTGCAAAAGAAAACCAGACCCCTGTCTGCAGGATCGAAAGGGGCCGGCTCACGAAAAGAATCAATGCCGAAAAACTGAGTGCAGAAAGAAAATCATAAGTACACCCCAGGTATACAGCTCCCATTCGTACAAGAAACATAATAACTGCCCGTTCGGTTGACGGTCCGAATCCTGTCATCACACCATAACTGAGCACAATAAACCCCGAAAGGCAGGCACTGCCCTTCAACCCTGCCCCCAGACGCTTGAGAAGTGTGTATACACTCATACCAATGATGGAAATATGCAGCCCCGAAATTGCCAGCACGTGCACAATGCCCGCCTGTATATACAACTGCTCTGTTTTCTCATCCATTTCTGCTTTATCTCCTGTCAGAACTGCGCGGACAACGCCTGCATCTTCCTCGTTTAAAAATAATTGATAGCGTCCGCACCAGAATTTCTTTATTTTATCAAGCAGCGCCGGATAAGATTTTCCTTTACCGACAATAGTATAACTATCCGGCCGCATGATATAAGCAATGCCTTTGGAACGATAATAAGACGCCCCGTCAAATTGTCCCGGATTGGAGGCTCTTTCAGGTTTTTCCAGTATACCGCGCACTTCAATATCATCGCCGACTGCCACCGGTGCATCTTTTTCCATATAAAGAAGCAGCTTCTTTTTTCGGCCGTTGATATCTGCATCCGACAATGTGACTGCCAGTGTTTTCTCCTTCGCTTCACTTTGGCAGATCATTCCCCTTGTATGTATGAACTGATTTTCCATAGATGCATCTTTGACATCTGCCATTGCATGATTAAATATGACAAAACCTGACACGAAAAAAACAGGCAGCAACCAAAACAGCCATTCTTCTTTCCAGGGCTGTCTGATTCTGCCTGTTATCCATACAAAACACACAATTCCTGCTGTGCCGTAAAAGAGCTTCTGATCACCGGCAGCCCAAATAACTCCCAGTGTATATGCGACCCCAACCCACATTAGAGGTCTGGACATATGTCATTCTCCTTTATTGTACAACCAAATCCGGCTTTGCTGTCATTTCATTCATCAAAACGACACCATCCGGTTCTTCCTCTATTAACTTGCCATCCACCGTTATCCGGACACGCTGTATATCACTCAATTCAGTCAGCGAATTCACAATACCATAGACATTCAATCTGAAATCCTGTCCGTCTATTTTGTTCAGGAATTCTTTACTGAAATCCACCTGACACAACCCATCATTCACACTGATACTCTTCAGCAACGTATCCTGGGATACAACAGGGTTGTATTTATCTGACGGATAGCCCTGCATTAAAGTTCTGACAACCACTTCTGCCATGGATTCCGTCTCAGGATAGTGAATCGTCTGGTAGGTTCTCACCAGACCGCTGCCGTCTTTTGCTGCAAAATACAAACAAAATCTGGCCTCATTCACATGCCCCTGACTGCCGTTTACCTCCGAAACATAATCCGAGTTCTTCATACGCAGTGTATTGCCATTCGAATCTGTCAGCCAGCTGCCGTCAATATTGAAAGAAACATAATCAATAATACCGCCAAACTGCGTCATCGTCTTGACAATTGCTGTCCGTACAAGCATCTCCGATGTTCTGGACAACTGTTCATATTCCTGTGAAAAATAGAATGTCAATGTTCGGCTGTCCTTGTCGTATTGATATTGCTGCACTTTGACAGATGAGGCAATAACCGCTTTATAATTCTTATCATCCGGTGACACAGCAAGCGCTTCCATACACTCACTGATAATCCCATCCTCCGTTGTTGAACTGAGTTGATAGGCAAATGCTTTGATCTTTGTCTCATCATTGTTAATATAATAAATATTATACCCTGTTCCTGTATCCGCATCATCTTTCTCACTCTGACTTACCGAAAGATGTCGCATATTCTGACATCCGCCGCTGACAAGAATCGTTATCATCAGCAGGAGTGCCGCCATACAGCGCAAACTTCTTCTCATCTTATCTCTCCTTACTGCTTGATATACGTCAACGGTATTCTCACTGAAAATGTCGTGCCTTCATCCTCTTTGCTGGCTACCTTGATCGCACCATGGTGCATCTGGATAATATTCTTCGTGATTGACAATCCAAGTCCCGTTCCTCCTGTTTCTCTGGAACGTGCCTTATCCACTCTGTAAAAGCGTTCAAAAATCTTGTCCTGGTATTCCTCCGGTATACCGATACCTGAATCATCAACCGTAACATAGAAAAACTTGTGATCGGCATCCAGTGTCACCTGTACCCAGCCGCCTGCCACATTATACTTAATGGCATTCTCAACAAGATTGGATAACGCCAGGGTCAGCTTAACCTCGTCACATTCCGCCGTTACCGGTCTGTAGCTTTCAAGCACCAGTTCAATATTCCGCTTGGATGCAATCGGTTTCAGCCGCTTCAAAATAGACTCGATCAGATCATTTATCGCCACGGATGCGATATTCAGATCCGCCTCTGTCTTGTCCATCTTTACTAATGACAGCAAATCATTAATAATAATGTTCTCACGATCTATCTCTTCTCCGATATCCTGCATAAATTCACGGTACAATTCTACCGGTGCATCCGTCTGCATGTTCAGAGAATCCGCCAGCACCTTCATTGAAGTCAATGGTGTCTTTAATTCATGTGACACATTGGAAACAAATTCCTGTCTGGAGCTCTCAAGTTCCTGCAGTCGATGCAGCATCGTATTAAAGGCTTCTGAAATCTGTTCCACTTCCGAAAAGCCCGTCAGATTCACTTCCTCATCAAAGAAACCATCCGAAATCCTGTTGATGGAATTCGCCATATCTTTGAACGGTTTTGTAAAGCTCCTGGCCATCACCAGAGACATAAAAACAAGGACCAGTCCAATGCCGATGACCACAAATGTGATTGCCTGGGTAATGGTGTCATAAGTGTCCGTCAAATCCTTACAGGACATATAAAAAAGGATCATTCCCCGGATCTCGCTCTTATCATCCTCATTGTCATCTCTGATCACATAGGTCAGCCAGATTTCATCCGATGCCTTGTCGTAATAAGATTGTTCATTGTTCTGGAGCGCCTGTACAACGGCTTCAGACACCAGCTTCTTGCCTGACAGTATACCGTAAGTATCCATCCGCACATCAAAATCTGCATTTGTCACAATAATACGACCGTCATAAAGACCGGAAAACTGACGGATCTCTCCATCGATCACATCTGAATCGCCACCTTCCAGATAATCGGTCTGCAGCATCTCTTCTGCAATCTGAGCACCGTAATTGCGAACAAGATCCACACGATTAGTCCGGATGTGATTCATCATATAATTAATATAAAAACTCTGTAAAAATATAATTGGAATGATCGCTAGTGCGATCATCGCAAACAGGAGCTTAACATGCATGCTCCTGAAAACTGTTCTGAACTTTTTCTTACTTCTGGAAGAAATAACCAACACCCCATTTTGTATGTATATATTTAGGCTCGCTCGGGCTGGCCTCAATCTTCTCTCTCAAACGTCTGACATGAACATCGACGGTTCTGACATCTCCCGGATAATCATACCCCCACACCAGATTCAAAAGATTCTCTCTGTTGAAAACTTTGTTCGGATTCGTGATCAGAAGTTCCAGCAGGTCAAATTCCTTGGCTGTCAGATTCACTTCCCGCTCGCCAATAAAGACTCTTCTGCTGTCCAGGTCAATGCGCATCTCTCCGGAAACAATGGTACGCTCTGCAGGCTGTTCCTGCTTTCTCCCCTTTGTACGACGGATGATCGCCTTGATACGTGCCTTGATCTCCAGAATATTAAAAGGTTTTGTCACATAATCATCCGCGCCGTATTCCAGGCCCAGAATCTTGTCCATATCATCACCTTTGGCTGTCAGCATGATAATCGGCACATCCGATTTCTCCCTGATCATCTGGCAAACTTCAAATCCGTTCAATTCCGGAAGCATCACATCCAGCAGAATAATGTCATAATCATTCTGCATGGCCAGTTCATAAGCCTCCTTGCCGTCATAAGCGGCCGTTACTTCCATTCCATCTTGCTCAAGACTGAATTTGATACCCTTGACAATCAGTTTCTCATCATCCACAACCAAAACCTTATTCGCCATATCTTACACCTCAATTTACACAAATCAGCGACTGAACCTGTCCGAAAACACCCTCTTTAATTCCCGGGACCTTTCTCAGATCTTCTATAGAAGAAAAATTGCCGTTGGCTTCACGATAGGCAACAATGGCGTTTGCCTTCGCCTGACCGATTCCCGGCAGTGTCTGAAGCTGCTCTGCAGTCGCTGTATTAATATTCACAAGTCCATTGGACACTTCATCTTCTGTATACTCTGGATCAGCTGCTGTCTCTCCTTCCGCCGGCACATAAATGCGCTGGCCGTCTGTCAGCTGATCTGCCAGATTCAATTGCTGCAGATCAGCATCATCCGCTGCGCCGCCGGCCGCTTCAATCGCCTCATAAAGCCGCGTACCCGCCGCCAATGAATAAACATCCGGCTGTCTGACATGACCGCAGATATAAACATATATGATCTCCGGTTCTGCACATGCACTTTCTGTCTCAGCCTTATCTGTATTCTCCTCCGGCGTCATGTCCAGGCACTCTGTCTCCGATGCCGTCTCCTCTGCTGTCTGCCACTGAATATCCGACGTCCTTTTCCCATCATAGAGAAAAAGACTTCCCGCCACTGCAATAAATAAAATCGTCAGCAGCATTTTAAGGTTCTTCAGTCTTTCCATATCTCTCCTTCCCCGGAGAGAACAGATATACAAAAGTCACACATTTAATTTTACAAAATAACCTGTGCGATTACAAGCATTTTGCAAATTTATTTTGATTTTATTTTCAAATCAGCGACCGACATCTCCGCAGTTTTATTTCCATTTCACAATCATGATGCCAATGATAGACAGCCCCAGTCCCAGGACTTTTGACCACTGAAAATTTGCTTTATCCACGCCAAAAAGACCAAAGAGTTCAATCAGATACGCCGCTGCTATCTGTGAAACCACAATGAGCTGCGCCGCTCTTGCCGGCCCCAGCCGATCCATACTGACAATCACTGTCAAGGTGATAAACGCGCCGATCACACCGCCAAGAAGCATATACTTCGGGCTGACATCCATCAATGCCGTCACACTGCTTCTGTCCCTGATGAGCCAGGCTGTAATACAGACGATCAACGCTGACAGCTGTACCCAGCCTGTACTGACCCACAAACTTGTCTGTTTCGTCACTTCGGTATTCAAAACTCCCTGAATACTCATTAATACCCCGGATATCAGTGCCACAATCCATCCAACCATACCAACAACCGCCTTTTCTGATTATTCAATCTGCCGATGCGGGCGTTTGCTCACATCTGTTGATATAGTATAGAACATTCAGGCCATTTTATGCATGTTTGAAATCACCGCGGTCCACAACAAGATGATAACCCACCGATGCCATACGATTCTCCATACAGCCTCTGCATTCCGCTGCCTCATCCCCAGTGCAGATCTTATTGTCATACAGTTCATACTGTTTACGGTTCGCCACCGGCGAAAGATTCGGCATCACCACATTGCATCCCGCCAGCATTCCCTGTTCACGTCCTGTAGCTTTTATAGTGCCCAAAGCCGTTGTTGCAGGCAGAAGCACATTCGGAAACATGACTCTGAGAACGGAAAGCAGAAAAATCGTCAGATCATAGCTGCCTTTCTCTTCATGGGCAAACGGCGTTTCATGATGCGGCAGAAACGGTCCAATACCAATCATCTCCGGCTGCAGATCATGCAGGAAAATCAAATCTTCTGCCAGGCATTCAAATGTCTGCCCCGGCGCCCCCACCATAAAACCTGCGCCTACCTGATAGCCCAGCTCCTTGAGTGTATAAAGACATTCCTTGCGGTTGGCCAGAGACATTTCTTCCGGATGCAATTTGCGATAATGTGCCTCATTGGCTGTCTCGTGACGAAGCAGATATCTGTCTGCCCCGGCTTCCTTTAATCGCTGATAACTTTCCCGAGAACGCTCACCGATAGACAAGGTAATGGCACAATCCGGATAGGCTGTTCTGATGCTTCGGACAATATCTTCCATTCTGTCATCATTAAACCACGGGTCCTCACCACCCTGAAGGACAAAGGTTCTGTACCCCAGGCGATAACCGCTCTCACAGCAGGATAAAATCTCCTCCTTCGTCAGCCTGTATCGCTCAAGGTGACGATTGTCCCTTCTGATGCCGCAATAATAACAATTATTCCTGCAGTAATTTGTAAACTCGATCAATCCACGGATATAAACATCATGTCCGTAATACTTCTCCCGAAGACGCACTGCTTCATTTCGAAGCACCTCCTGATCCTCTGCATTCGAATTCGACAGCAATTCGACAAACTCCTCTTTCGACAAAATTCTATTCTGGATTAACTTTTCAACTAACTTCATATCTAAAACCCCATTTTAAATCAAAATTTGCTTTTCCTACAAGTATACCATGAAAAATTCGAAATAACCAGACGAGGGACATGTATACATGAAGGATATGAACACGCAATCGTTCCTTGAAGTTTTACAAAATCCAAGAATCTGTCAGATTGCTGCCTCGTCATATTGACTATTTAATAAACCGGCGTATACTGAATTTTGTAGAAATAAACAGGGAGGATTTACAATGTCACTTTTAACATCTGCTGTCTCCATGACAAAGGCAATGGTTCAAATCGATAGTACCGATCCAGGTACTTATGAAAAAGCCATGGCTGACTGGATTGAGCAGCAATTATCTGATTTATCTAATGTTTTAATTACCCGGGAGGATGTTTTGCCGGGACGTCCGAATCTGATGGCGGAAATCCCCGGGCCCAAGCATCTTCCGGCTCTGGTTATGATCTGCCATATGGATACCGTTGTCATCGGAGACGGATGGACGCTGCCGCCTTTTGAAGCCATTGAAAAAGACGGCAAAATCTATGGACGGGGCGCCTGTGATATGAAATCCGGTCTGGCCTGCTGCCTGTCCGCTTTTATCATGGCAGCCAGAACACTCCATGCCTCCGGTCAGACTCCAAAAAGAACCCTTAAACTCATCTGTTCTATGGATGAGGAAGACTTTATGCGTGGTTCTGAAGCTTGCATCAAGTCCGGCTGGGTCACTTCCAAAGACTGGGTCATCGACGCAGAGCCAACAGACGGACAGATCCAGATGGCGCACAAAGGCCGTACATGGTACGAAATTGATGTGGTGGGTCATACTGCCCACGCCAGCACCCCATGGAAAGGGGCTGACGCCATCGCTGCCATGGCTGAAATTATCAGCACACTTCGCCAGGACATTCTTAATGCCCCTTCCCATCCGGATATGGGCATTTCAACCGTCACATTCGGTCAGATCACCGGTGGTTATCGTCCTTATGTTGTACCGGACCACTGTAAGCTGTGGATCGATATGCGTCTTGTACCGCCTCTGAACACAGCAAAAACAACCGAATTTGTACAAAACGCCATCCATCTGGCTGAGGAAAAAGTCCCGGGTGTCAAAGCCGCTTACACCATCACCGGTGACCGCCCGCCCATCGAAATGAACCCGGATTCTCCGCTTCTGACAGAATTAAAAAAAGCCTGCCATCATGTGACAGGCCATCAGCCGGAAGTCAGCTGCTTCACCGGCTATACAGATACCGCTGTAATTGCAGGACAGCTTGATAATCAAAACTGTATGTCCTACGGTCCCGGCTGCCTTGAAGCTGCCCATCAGCCGGACGAATGGGTAGTGATTGATGATATTATCCGCTGTGAGAAGGTCTATCATCAGCTTATTTCTTCTAATATACTATAAAATATTGTATAAAAATGAAAGAATGAGATGAAACATGCCTTGTCGGTTTGGTTTCATCTCGTTTTCTCATCATGTGTCCATTTACCCGGTTTCCTTCAAGCGACCCATTAGCCACTATTCAGAGAGCCAGGCTGTCAATTGATTTTCCTCATCAAACGTCACAAGGCTGCCCTCATCCAGATGGCGGTCATAAAGCATCCGGTCCGATGCTCTTACAATCTGTCGTTCGCCATTCTCATCTTCCAGCCAGACGCTGTCCATGGCTTCTTCGCCATCCGGTCTGCCCTCACAGCCATAATCTGCTTCATCAATTCGAACAATTTTATAACGCTTCATTCCTGTCACCTCTTAATGTTTTTTACACATTATTCATCTCTTATGTGTCGGCCCTCCTGGCTTCTTCGCTCCTCTTTTTGTAAACCAAAACATAGACTTCATTCCTTCTTATTTTGCATTCTTATGAAATATGCTGATGCAGATATTTCTCTTTTGTAGCCAGTCCGCCTCTTATATGCCGTTCTGCCTTATTGACATCCAGCACTTTTCTGGTTTCTGATGCCAGAGACGGATTAATCTCTTCCAGCCTCTCTGTAATATCCTTATGTACGGTTGACTTTGAAATACCAAAACACCTGGCCGTCTGTCGTACCGTTGACTTTGTTTTGATTATGTAATAAGCCAGTTCCACTGCCCGCTCCTCGATATAATCTTTCACGAAAATCCTCCGAAGAAGCTATTTTTACAGTGTATGTCTAATCACAGGACAAAAGACCAGTGATTGAAAGTTCGATATATTTTAATCCAAAAGGTTTTGACACTTTTAAAATCTATTCCTTCAACTCCAACTCAACCGGACAATGATCCGAACCGAATATCTCCTGATGAATGGATGCCGATACCAAACGATCTTTTAATGCCTCTGAGACAATAAAATAGTCAATGCGCCATCCGGCATTATTCTTACGTGCATTAAAACGATACGACCACCAGGAATATTCACCGGTTTTATCCGGATAAAAATATCGGAAGGTGTCAATAAAGCCCTCAGAAAGCATTTCCGTCATCTTGGCACGTTCCTCATCTGAAAATCCGGCATTCTTGCGGTTGGTCTTGGGGTTCTTAAGATCGATTTCTTCATGTGCCACGTTCAGATCACCACAAAGAACAACCGGTTTTGTCTGTTCAAGTTTTTTGAGATACGCTCTCACATCATCTTCCCATTCCATTCGATATGGGAGTCTGGCCAGTCCATCCTTAGAATTCGGTGTGTACACATTGACAAGATAAAAAGTCTCATATTCCAATGTGATCATACGTCCTTCTGTATCATGCGCCTCGATGCCCATACCATAAGTCACACTTAAAGGCTTGATACGGGTAAATACTGCTGTTCCGGAATACCCTTTTCTTTCCGCATAATTCCAATACTGCTCATATCCCGGCAGATCAAGCTCAATCTGTCCTGCCTGCAGCTTCGTCTCCTGTAAACAGAAAACATCCGCATCCAACGCATTAAAAATATCTACAAAGCCTTTACCTACAACTGCACGAAGGCCATTCACATTCCAGGAAATTAATTTCACTTTGTCATCCTCCTCATCCATCATTTTTCATTTTACGTCCATTTTATTGTAGTATGTTTTTGGAGGATTGACAAGCCACCTCTTATTCATCGCTCTTTGGCGAGTGTTAAAAATCGTGGCAGTCCCCAAGGTATTGTGCAAGCACGGACTTTGACTCGTTGCTCGCGTAAATAAAAAAAACCTCCATACCTTTTATAGATATAGAGGTTCCATCTCATACTTGACTACAAAATTATTCCATCTTTACTGCCATTCGATTTGCACATCATAATCAGAAAACATTCCCGAAATCACTGTTTCTGCATTTTCTCTGGCAATATCCAAAACTCCTTTTTCAATTGCCTGTTTTTCCATTTTATCTTTTAAATCTTTTTGTGCATCATTCAGATCCCCAACAGTAATTGGATTAAAAATATTATTTGATTCATCCAGTTTTTCAAATGAATCATTATCAATTTCTATCCCTGTAATCTCTACATCAGGCAATTTGATGATAATCATATCTTCATCCTGTGATACATCAGCTTTCGTCAAATCTTTGATTCCGGCTTTAACAATACCATCATATTGCACGATAAAACTTTTCTCTGTGAACGGAATTTTCCAATCTTTAAATGTTTTGGAATCTGCTTTCGTGATCACATCCGTACACAAATAACTTCCGGTATTCAATTCTGCTGTGGCTTCAAGTTTCTCTTTTACGACATCGACACTGCTCACCGTTTCATGTCCGACCCCACCAAAAATATTGCCCACGAAATGCTTATAGGCCAAATATCCTCCGCCTACTATCAGTGCAATAATGATGATCAAAGATAAAATTTTTACAGTTACTCCTTTTAAAACATCCTTCATTTCAATTTCCTCTCTTGTGCTGGCGATATCAAATACTACGCCGTTTCTTTTTGATAGTTAGATTATAACATACATCTGTTGCAAAATTCATTCTAAACCTTGTGAATTACCGATCGCTATTTCCCTATTACTGAGAATGAACTGCCTAAAAAAATGTTATTCGGATTTCTTTAATCTGATCTCCATCATTCTGCGAAATTGCTTTCTTAGGTACCTCAAAAATGCTTTCTATATTCACGAAATTGAAAGCCTGTCTCCTTATACCATCTGAGTATATAAAAAAGGCCGGTTTCCCGACCTCTTTATATTAAATATCAATACAGCGCCCCAAACAAAAGACAACTTACAAAATTGTAGGAATCCAGACATTTTTTCTTTACTGTTTTCCTGAAAATGTGCTAAACTATACCAGTATTTGCTATGAAACAAAACTTTAGAAAGAAGGTTTTTATCAATGCCCATAGGTATTATTATCAACGCGTTATGCATCTTCGTGGGTGGCTTTATCGGCCTTTTTGCCCGTAATTTTATCAGTGAACGTATCATCACCAATCTGAATATGATTTTCGGACTTTGCTCCATGGGAATGGGTATCAGCTCAATTGTCCTTATGGAAAATATGCCTGCAGTCATCTTTGCACTTATTCTCGGGACCGGCATCGGTCTGGCCATTCATTTAGGGGATAAAATCCGTTCCGGTGCCCTGATGATGGAAAGAGCGTCTTCCAGAATTATCAAAAGCAGTCCTTCTGCTCTTGATAGAAAGGAATTTACGGAAACACTGATCACCATCATCGTCATTTTCGTTGCCAGCGGGACCGGCATCTATGGTTCTATTGTCTCAGGTATGACCGGCGATCACAGCATTATGATTGCAAAATCTATCCTTGATCTATTCACAGCCATTATTTTCTCCTGTACCCTTGGCAGTGTTGTTTCATTGATCGCGATTCCGCAGTTTATCCTGTTTATGACATTATTTCTTCTGGCCGGTGTCATCTATCCTCTGACAACCCCTGCCATGATCAATGATTTCAAAGCTGTGGGCGGATTCTTCATGCTGGCTGCCGGTTTCCGTATGAACAAAGTAACAAACTTTCCAACAGCAGATATGATTCCGGCTATGATCCTGATCATGCCTTTCAGCTGGATCTGGAGCAGCTTTATCCTTCCGTTGGTGTCTTAAGTCAACAAAATCTCCCAGAATACGACTGTTCAGACGCCCCGGAATTTGATACAATAAATCCATACGGAACTTTACATGTGATTTCATATAAGTTCATTAATGAATGGATTCGAGGGATATAATGATTTATTTTATCGTGAATAATACAGCCAGAACCGGCAAAAGCCGTGCCATCTGGCTGGAAATGAAAGAAATATTAGAAAATCGAAACATAGAATACAAGGCTTTTCAGACCAGATACGCCGGTCATGCCACCGATCTGGCACGGAAGATTTCTTCTCTTCCCGAGGACAGGATTTATCTGATCACCGTGGGCGGTGACGGCACTTTAAATGAAGTGATTAACGGAATTACCGATTTTTCACGCATTGTACTGGGTATTCTTCCTATTGGTTCCGGCAATGATTTTGCCAGAGGCATGAGTATTTCCAAAGACACGCTGTCCAATCTGGAACAAATGCTGGATTTGATTGAATCAGCCTCAGAAGGCACTGCCATTGACCTTGGTGAAGTCTCCTGCGAAGCATTGGATACACCGAAATATTTTGCCATCAGCTCCGGTGCCGGCCTGGATGCTATTGTCTGCAAGAAGGCGCTGCATTCCAGGCTTAAGAAGTTTCTGAATCAACTGCATCTCGGGAAGCTGACCTATCTTCTGCTGACAATTGAGTCTTTGTTCTCCATGACCACCTGCGATGCCGACATTATTTTTGATCATGGTGAAGCAATGCATGTCAGCCATATGATCTTTTCCGCCGGTATGAATCTGCGGGCCGAAGGCGGCGGTGTACCTATGGCACCGGATGCTGTCCCTGATGATGGGATGCTGTGCCTTGCCATGGCCCACGATGTACCCAAATGGCTGACATTTTTCCTGCTGCCATTTCTCGTTGCAGGCAAGCAGAAATATATCAGCGTCTTTGACTGCATTCAATTTAAAGAATGCACACTGCATCTTTCCAGTCCCATGACCGTTCATGCGGATGGTGAATATTGCGGTGAGAATACAACCATTACATACAAATGCCTCCCGGGAAAACTGCATTTTCTGAAAATATCGTAGCTGCTGAATTTCGCAACCACTAAACATTTTCAAAATTTACAGTGTCCCGAGAGGCACTTTTCTTTTTTATAAATGCTGCATCGGCAATGGCACATCTCTCATCTGGCAGATGCACCGACACAGAATTTCTATATCAGTCCCTGAATCAGAATGATCAGGATCAGAATCGGCAGAAGTGTCATGAAATACCATTTAAGTTTGCTTGACATTTTCATGCCTTTTCCACGATTCACTTCTTCAAGATAGTTGTCAAATCCCCATCCGCGTCTGCTCACGCAGAACAATAAGTAGACCAGTGAACCACCAGGCAGCAAAATATTGCTGACAAGAAAATCCTCTGTATCCAAAACATCTCTTCCCCCGATCAAATGCAGGTCACTCCAGATATTATAGCCGAATACACAAGGCAGACTGGCAATCAAAATAAGGATTCCATTAAAAAGAACGGCCTTTTTGCGACTCCAGCCAAAGTTGTCAATACATCCCGCGATCAGGTTCTCAAATACAGCGATGACCGTTGAGAAACTGGCAAAGGTCATAAACAGGAAAAATAATGTCCCCCACAACCGACCGCCTGCCATGTTCACAAAGACATTCGGCAATGTCACAAAGATCAGTGACGGACCTGCATCCGGCTGGATACCGAATGAGAAACATGCCGGGAAAATAATCAAACCGGCCATGATAGCGACAAATGTATCCAACGCACAAATTCTGACAGATTCTCCGGTGAGTGTCCGTCCATTCGGCATATAACTGCCGAAAATCTCCATGGCACCGATACCAAGACTCAATGTAAAGAACGCCTGATTCATAGCCGCTGTAATGACCTTACCCAATCCAACTTCCGCTGCTCGGCTAAAATCCGGCAGCAGATAGAATTTAAGTCCGTCTCCGGAACCCGGAAGCACCAGACTATGAGCAGCCAGTACAACGATCAGCACAAGGAGTGCTGACATCATGATCTTGGAAATTCTCTCAAGACCATTCTGCAGACCAAAACTGCAAACAATAAATCCTGCAACGACTGTAATCGCCATGAATACTGCCATTTCAACAGGATTTGCCAAAAGGTTTGAAAAGGCACCGCCTACAGCATCGGCATCCATTCCGCTTTTGAAACTGCCGGTTATGAATTTGACAAAGTAACTCAGCATCCATCCTGAAACGGTTGTATAATACATCATCAACAGCGCACAGCCGATCATACAAAACCAACCGTGAATATGCCATTTCTGGCCATCTTTCTCCAGTGCTTTATAGGCCTGGACTGCACTCTTCTTACCTGCACGTCCTACTGCCAATTCCATCGTCAAAACCGGCACGCCCATGCAAAGCAGGAATATCAGGTAAAACAAGACGAAAACACCACCGCCGTTTTGTCCTGCCACATATGGAAAGCGCCACACATTGCCAATACCGATGGCACAGCCCGCACTTACCAGAATAAATCCCAATCGGGACTGAAAATTTTCTCTATTCATACTTCTATTTTCCCTAAATAAACAGCATAAGAGCTGCCTCTGAATCGTAATATGGTTATTCATCAGGGCAGCTCCTGCCTCTTTCTCTCTAATTACTCTTATTCTTCAATCTGAGCCAGTGCCTGCGCAAGGTCTGCGATGAGGTCTTCTTTATCCTCAAGACCGCATGAAATACGCACAAGGCCTGCCGGTACACCTGCTGCCGCTAACTGCTCATCACTCATCTGACGATGCGTGGATGTTGCAGGATTCAGACAGCATGTTCTGGCATCAGCCACATGTGTCTCAATAGCTGCCAGTTTCAGATGCTTCATAAATGTCTCTGCTGCTTTACGGCCGCCCTTTAACTCAAAGGAAACAACACCACAGCCGCCCTTTGGCATATACTTCATAGCACGTTCGTGGTATTTATCACTCTCAAGGCCCGGATAATTCACATAAGCCACCTGCGGCTGCTTCTCAAGGAATTCGGCCACAGCCTGACCATTCTCCACATGACGCGGCATACGCACATGCAGGGATTCCAGACCGAGATTCAGGATAAATGCATGCTGTGGAGACTGGATACATCCAAGATCTCTCATGAGCTGTGCTGTACACTTTGTGATAAAGGCGCCCTCTTTACCGAACTTCTCAGCATAGGTGATGCCATGATAAGAATCATCCGGTGTACAAAGCCCCGGGAACTTCTCAGCATTGGCCATCCAGTCAAAATGACCGCTGTCAACGATGGCACCGCCCACAGCTGCACCGTGGCCATCCATGTACTTCGTCGTGGAATGTGTCACAATATCTGCGCCCCATTCAATCGGACGACAGTTGACCGGTGTCGGAAATGTATTGTCCACGATCAGCGGCACATGATGGGCATGGGCTGCCTTCGCAAACTTCTCAATATCAAGAACAGTCAGTGCCGGGTTGGCGATGGTTTCGCCGAAAACAGCCTTTGTATTCTCTTTGAATGCCGCATTCAGCTCTTCTTCTGTGCAATCCGGAGAAACAAATGTTGCCTCAATGCCCATCTTCGCCATTGTCACGGAAATCAGATTAAATGTACCGCCGTAAATGGATGAAGATGATACGATATGATCACCCGCCTGACAGATATTGAACAATGCAAAGAAGTTGGCTGCCTGTCCTGAAGATGTCAGCATTGCTGCTGTACCGCCTTCCATGTCTGCAATCTTGGCTGCAACATAATCATTGGTCGGATTCTGAAGCCTTGTGTAAAAATAACCGGATGCCTCCAGGTCAAATAACTTACCCATGTCTTCGCTTGTGTCGTACTTGAAAGTGGTGGACTGTACAATCGGGATCTGTCTCGGTTCACCGTTGCCAGGTCTGTAGCCTGACTGGACACATTTTGTATTCATTTTGTAATCACTCATACTTATACCTACCTTTTTCTAACAAAACATCCCTTTTATTGTATCACTTTCAATAGCAGACTACAATGAAAACCATTATAAATCATAAAGTTTGGTATATTTTTCTGTCAGATAATCCGTATAAACTGTCGGATCAAAATCACCGCAGGCATTCTTCACGATTTCACCCGGAGTCAGCAGGCTTCCATACTGATGGACCTTCTCTTTCAGCCATGCAGATACCCCTGTCAATTTGCCCGCACGCACTTCCTCCCATACAGGGAAATCCTTTTCCATATTGCAAAGCATCTGCGCACCATAAGCACTGCCGAGGGCATAGGATGGAAAATACCCAAAAGAACCGCCAGACCAATGGGAATCCTGCAGACATCCTCTCCTGTCATCCGGCACATCCACACCAAGATATTCTTTATAAAGACGATTCCAAACCTCAGGAATATCCTTCACTTCAAGACTGCCGTCAATAAGCTGCTTCTCGATCTCGTAACGCACCATCACATGCAAAGAATACGTAAGCTCATCAGCCTCTGTTCGGATCAATGACGGCTGTACTTTATTCACCGCACGGTACATCTGCTCTGCAGTCACGTTCTTTAACTGTTCCGGGAAAAATTCCTGCATCTTAGGAAAAATCGCTTCCACAAAAGGCAGTGACCGTCCAATAATATTCTCATAGAATCTGGACTGGCTCTCATGAACCCCCATAGATACACCGCCGGTCAGACAGGTATATTGCAGCTCATCACGGATACCCAGCTCATATTTGGCATGACCGCCCTCATGAATCACGGAATACATGGAATCCGCCACATTATCCTCTTTGTAATTGGTTGTGATACGCACATCTTTATTATTAAATTCCAGTGTAAAAGGATGCTCTGTCTCGCCAATGGTACAATGGCCTCTGTCCAGTTCCATCACTTCCATCAGATAGTCAGAAAACTTTCGCTGAACTTCCGCCGGATAATGCAGATGCAGAAAACTGTCATCAATCTGCGGTTTCTCACCGATGGCATGAATAATGGGTACCAGACGCTCCCGGACTGTCTCAAAGAATGTATCCAGAAAAGCCATATCCGCACCGCGCTCATATTCATCCAACAGCGCATCATACGGCTTTTTGCTGCTGTCATAATAACCCGCAAACTTTCGGTTATAGGCAACCAGTTTCTCCAGTATCGGAGCAAAAAGTGTAAAATCACTGGTCTCCTTTGCCCTGTGCCACACGTCACTGGCTTCATTAGTCAGCATAGCATAATCCATATATTCATCCGCCGGAATTCTGGACAGACGGTCATAACTTCTCTTTAATTCTTCTACCTGTCTCTTCTCCACAAAAGACAGATTCTCCTTCTGATCCGCCAAAAAAGCCAGTAATTCTCCTGTTTCCGGTGCTGTCATCAACTTCTGGCTCTCTCCTGCCAAAATACCAAGGGCCACACCTCTGCCCTCCGAAGTATCCTTCGGTGCCACTGTCACACTATCCAGATACAAAGACGATGATGCTGTCTGATAAGCATATAACTTCTTCTGAAGCAGGCCAAGCTGCTCTAATGCACTATTTAACTCCATGTTCTATAGACTCCTTTTAATAACTTTCATTTTGGATTTCTAACTGTAAATCCTTCATATTCCTTCATCTATCCTTGCAAATAGCTGTTTGCCTTATTTCGTAAACTTCGAGTGGCTCAGAAAATTCTCACTTTTAATGGTTTTCAGCATAGATTCCGCATTCAAATCAAAGGCTTTCTGCGGCCATCCGCCCTTCTTCTCCGGTCTCCAGAACACCGCTTCCATGGCTTTTAACTGCTCTTCCGGTGTCTCATTATCTCTGATAATGTCCAGAATCCTGCTCTTCGCAGCAGTCAAACCATCTTCAAACCACTGCCACAATTCCGGTGTTGCCTCACCCACTTCCCCGTGATGAGTCAGCCATAACTTCTTTGCCCCGCTGTTTCTGCAGCTGTCAATACTCTTCATCGCTTCCTCACAGCTGACAAGGAACTGCGGCATATAATCATCCTCTGTATTAATGCTGCCGATGGTTTCGGAAGCCAAAAGATCATGGCCATCGATCAGATACGACAGACAATCCTTTGTATGTCCAACAGTCTTAATTGACTGCACACAGACATCTCCCACATTAATCGTTTCGCCGCCGATCAGCATCTGATCCAACTGTATCGCACGTGTCGAATAGTCATCCGGCAGTGTCGTGCCGTTTAACTGTGCAGCACTGGCTGAAAGTTCACGAATCAGCCGCTTAGCCGACAACTTTGAAAAGACGCGCCCGGCATAGGCTGCACCAAATACCATGGCATCCGGCCAATACTTCTTGATCACCGGCAAGGCTCCTACATGGTCATAATGGGAATGGGTCAGAAAAACTGCATCAATCGGTCTGTCCCCGATAATCTCTTTAATCTTTTCAACCGTTTTCTCACCATACCAGGCCATACCCGGATCAAATAATACGGTATTCCTCTCACCCACCGCCAGATGACAGGAACCCAATATCTCATCATTTAAATAATAAAACTGACTCATTTCTAGTATCCCCTTTTATCAATATTTTTATCAACAACTATTCCGTCCTATTGATTCATCTTTTCTTGCATTTCTACAAATCCCAGCGGATCGCCCTCTGACTTCAGGAAATGCAACAGCATATACGCACACATCATGGCGACATTCTCTTCTTTTAAAATGCGACGAACTTCTTTTTTATCTGCCAGCACAACCTGAATGTCCTCTGAGCTTTCTTCAAACCGGTTATCCGGCACGCCGGAAGCATAGCCATAGACCATTCCACAGGCTTCATCCGTCATACCGACTGTTGTAAATCTCGGCTTTGTATACATATCATCCGCCGGAATCACCTGCAAATGAAGTCCTGTTTCCTCATGAAATTCTCTCACGGCCGCATCCGTCATCGCCTCCCCGAGCTCCACAAGTCCCGCCGGGAATTCATATACATAATCTCCCAGTGGATAACGATACTGTTTCACCAGCACCACCTGGTCTTTTTGTTCACCATACACACTGTAAATACTCACACCATCCGGGTCATTTCTGTGAGTCACCGCTTTCAAATCATCCGCTGACTTCGCACGGGAAGCCACATAGTACTCCGAAGCCTCTCCATTGCGGTGTCGCACATCCATACAAAACAAATTCAGAAAACGGTGCTGCGTTTCCTGAATGATTTTCGTTATTCTATCCATATAAACCTCCAAAAAATCAACACACCATAATCATAGCATAAAAAGAACGGATAGTCAGCCAAATATCATATGTAAGCAGTGAACCTGAGTCCCTTGAAAAAAATATATTATGTTTCACCGTTTACAATGATTGTAGTAAATATCCTCGCTGTGCAGCCACTCGGAAATAAAATCATAGCAATATGCCCGATGCGGCATGGAAATCTTGTATTACTTTGTCTGTATCCATGCTGTCCTCCTACCTTATAATTTTCCAATTTGCTTTTCGTTTTGTTCCGCCCTGTACCAATCTACCTTTTTCCTGCAAAGAAGCGAATATTCGAGAAACCGTTCTTTTCGATATACCCATTTTTTCCGCATAATATGCCTGTGTTGCAGACGGATTCTTCTCTATAATCTGCAACAATTTTTCTATCTGCGTCTGTTCCTTATTAAGCGGCACTTCAGCGCTATTAGTGCCATCATCGGCGCCACATTTAACGCCATTAGCGCCATTTTTAGTGCCATTGGCGTTAATTATGGCGTTATTGGTATCGACCTGACCTCGATAAATATTGATACGCAAATCAACTTCGCCACCAATAAACTCCGGCTCCCGCAGTCCGGCAGCTTTTACTTTATCAATAATTCTCGGAATACCGCTTCCCCAATGCTCAATCAAGTTCATATAAGCAAACGCATGGGCGAGGGCTTCATTTCTAATTTTAGAATAGCCTTCTTTCATACGCTCCATAGTTTGTCCCATTGGCAGCTTTCCTGGAGAAGTGATTTCCAATCGGTTATCATATACCGCAACCTGTATCGTACCATGATCCAGATAACTACGATGTACCATGGCATTGATAATCAACTCACGAATAGCCTCCGGTGGAATCTCATAAATATCCTGACGATAAATTCCCACAATGGCAGCACCCAGATGAATATTGCGCAAAACAAACTGAAATGCTTCATCTATCTGCTCCCAAAGCGGACCGGTATATTCTCTGCGATCAACAAATACCGCTTTCGTTGTGCCTTTGAACACGCCACATTGCGTTGCAACATGAAGCCCTCCGTTGCCCGTCAAAATAGCAAAGGCATTGGAAGGATAATCTTTTCCATCACGCTCAATCAAAACACCCCAGGAACGTAGCTGTTGTCTGCCGACATCTTTGATAGATGCTTTCTGTTCCTCATTATGGGCATTCTTGACTGCCTGTTCCTTCATCGCTTTGCAAAGAGCATCAATATCTTCATCCGTAATATTCAGTCCCGTACACAAAACCTGATCGTAGTAGCGGTTACTGCCCTCAAACAGCAGCTCCTTTACCATATACTCGTCGGCAAGGCGGGTAGTTCCGGCAACACGGACATATACACCGCCATCTCTGCCAAGAGCTTTGATATAATATGGGCGCTGTCTGCCCTCAGAAACCTCTACCACAATGACAGTCTTACCATCAACCGTCTGTAAAGTAATATCCGGGATGATTGCCGGTTCACAGCTGTCTGATACGGCATTGGCAATGGCATCCATTTTCTTGAATACCTCTTCCTTGTCAAAACCTACAACCTCTCTGGTTTTATCAGCAATTCCAAAAATGATTTTTCCTCCGGTTCCATTTGCAAAGGCAACCACAGACTTCATATATTTGATGCTTTTCTCTGGCAGGTTCTCTTTGAACTCCACATTCTTCGATTCTCCTACAAGAATTTCTTCTATGGTCATCATAACACCTCGCTCTCAATTCGCTACGCAGTGCATAGCCTTTTTATTATTTCATCTGATATTCCAGTCTTAATTTCTCCGCAAGATACAAATCGCTCATGCAGTGCATATCAGAAACACCGTCACGCATTAACTGATAGACTTCGGAATGATAAAATAATCCCAGTGACACATCCAATGAAAGTCCCTGCTGTTTGGCAAAGCTCTCAATGATACGGGCATATTTTTCTGAAGTGGAATCGGGTTTGCCGCCATATTCGGATTTTTGATTTTTTCATCCGCTATCATACGCAAGCCTTCCTTACTGTTCCTCTTTTTTATCAGGAACAAATTCCATGATGTCTCCCACATCGCAATTTAACACCGTACAAATCTTTGCTAAAATTTCAGTACTAACATTTTCATCTTTTGATAGCCTAGACATCGTTGTTGTACTAACGCCTGTCATTGCCCTTAAATCTTTCTTCATCAAATCCTTATCAATCAATAATTTCCATAACTTTTTATAACTGACTGTCATCTTCTCACCTCTGCTCATTATCTTTTAACGTAATAGTCTTATAAAATATATAATACCATATAACTGCGTTTTAAACAATCAAAATAAGTATGTATCAGATTTTGTTTCTGAAATATCGCATTTTTAAGCTAGTTTTATCTGTAAAACAAAAATAGGTTTTCAAAAGAAGCATATTCCACCATACCTGTGTTAAACACCTTCTTTTGAAAACCTTTGTTAATGTTTTATATCCACACTATATATTTATCTGTGCGGAAATTTTTTTATTCTAATTCAAACGCTCCCGTATACAACTGATAATACTTGCCTTTCTCAGCAATCAGTTTCTCATGGTTGCCTCGCTCGATGATCCGTCCATGCTCAAGTACCATGATAACATCGGAGTTCTTGACTGTTGACAATCGATGGGCAATAACGAAAACGGTACGGCCGTGCATCAGGGCATCCATGCCCTTCTGAACGATGGCTTCTGTTCTCGTATCGATGGAGGATGTTGCCTCATCCAGAATCATAACCGGCGGATCCGCAACTGCTGCTCTCGCAATAGAGATCAGCTGACGCTGGCCCTGAGAAAGTCCGCTTCCATCACCCTCAAGAACTGTCTGATAGCCATCCGGCAGCATTCGGATAAAGCCGTCTGCGTTGGCCAGCTTTGCTGCCGCAATACATTCTTCATCTGTGGCATCCAGCTTGCCATATCGGATATTGTCCATGACCGTACCGGTAAAGAGGTTGACATCCTGAAGGACGACACCCATGGAACGGCGCAGATCGTCTTTCTTGATTTTGGTAATGTTGATGCCATCGTAGCGGATTTTGCCGTCTGCAATATCATAGAAACGGTTGATCAGGTTCGTGATTGTCGTCTTGCCGGCACCTGTTGCACCGACAAAAGCCACCTTCTGACCCGGTTCTGCATAGAGGTTAATATCATGAAGCACCAGCTTATTTTCTTCATAACCAAAGTCCACATGTTCCATGACGACATCGCCTTTTAATTCCTCATACGTCAGTGTACCGTCGCTGTGGGGATGCTTCCATGCCCAGAGACCTGTTCGTTCTTTGCATTCTACAAGCTCACCATTTTCACGCTTCGCATTGACAAGCGTCACATAACCATGATCTTCTTCCGGTTCTTCATCCATTAATTCAAAAATACGTGTTGCACCGGCCAAAGCCATGATCACTGCATTCAACTGCTGGGAAACCTGTGCAATCGGATTGATAAAGCTTTTTGACATCGTCAGGAAGGACGCAATTGTACCAAGTGTCATCACACCGGCACCTGTCAGACTGATATTTGTCACACCGGCAATCGCAAGACTTCCACCGACTATTGCCAGCAACACATAAAGAATATTGCCCATATTGCCCATGATCGGCATCAGGATATTGGCATAAGTATTGGCCGTTGTCATACTGTCACAAAGCTCCTGATTTTTCTTATCAAAAACAGCCTTGGCTTCTTCTTCATGGCAGAATACCTTGACAACCTTCTGGCCATTGATCATTTCTTCAATATAGCCATTCACATCACCGATATTCTGCTGCTGTTTAATAAAGTAGACACTGCTCTTTCCGGCAATGGATTTCACAACTTTTAATATGAGGAAAAGAAAAACAACGATAAACAATGTCATCCATACACTCAGATACAGCATTGAGACAAACACGGCAACAATTGTGACACAGGAAGACAATAGCTGCGGCAAGCTCTGAGAAAGCATCTGACGCAGGGCATCTGTATCATTGGTATAATGACTCATGACATCGCCATGTGTATGCGTATCAAAATATTTAATCGGCAATGTCTGCATATGTGCAAACATATCATCTCGGATCTTCTTTAAAATACCCTGGGAAATGATGGCCATTGTTCTGTTATAGATCAGACTGGCCAGAATACCGATCACATAAATGCATGCCATCTGTACGATTGCACGGAACAATGCATCAAATACAGGGTTGGATTCAAGAAGAAGCGGGGAAATGTAATCGTCGATCAATCTCTGAATAAACAGAGAAGACATGACATTGGCAATCGCACTGAGCAAAATGCAGATAATAACTAAAACGACACGCGTTTTATAAACACTCAGATAGCCCAGAAGCCGCTTTAACGTATTCGGGTTCACCTGTGGTCTTGACGGTTTCTTATTCATTGTCATCTCCTCCTTTCTTCTGTGATTCATATACTTCGCGATAAATATCAGAGGACTGCATCAATTCTTCATGACGACCGATTGCTTTGATCTCGCCCTCATCCAGAACAATAATCTGATCTGCATCCTCAACAGAAGCGACACGCTGTGCAATAATAATCTTTGTCGTATCCGGAATCTCCTCTGCAAACGCTTTGCGGATCGCCGCATCCGTTTTCGTATCAACCGCACTTGTAGAGTCATCAAGAATCAGAATCTTCGGCTTCTTCAAAAGTGCTCTTGCAATACAAAGTCGCTGTTTCTGACCACCGGATACATTCGTACCACCCTGCTCAATATACGTATCATAGCCATCCGGAAAAGTCTGCACAAATTCATCTGCACAGGCCAGACGGCAAACGCGCTGGATTTCCTCATCTGTGGCATTTTTGTCACCCCAACGAAGATTTTCCTTGATCGTTCCTGAAAAAAGAACATTTTTCTGAAGAACCATGGCCACTTCATTACGAAGGCTTTCGATATCATAATCCCGGACATCCACATCGCCGACAAGGACACGGCCCTCTGTGACGTCGTACAGTCGCGGAATCAGCTGAACAAGACTTGATTTTGATGATCCTGTGCCACCGATCACACCAATCGTCTGACCGGAGCGGATATTTAAATTCACATGATTTAATACCGGCTTATCTGCCTTCTTATTATAAGAAAAAACGACATTGTCAAACTGAATATCACCGTTTTTCACTTCATAAACCGGATGCTCAGGATTCTTCAGTGTACTCTCTTCTGAAAGGACCTCACAGATACGCTCAGCAGATGCTCTTGCCATGATAATCATGACAAATACCATGGACAGCATCATCAAGCTCATCAGAATCTGCATTGTGTAAGTAAAAAGGCTCATAAACTCACCGGTAGAAAGTCCAAGGGCCTCATCACCGCCGCAGGCCACAATCGCTCTGGCACCCAGCCAGCAGATCAGCAGCATACATGTATAAACAGCCAACTGCATCAATGGCATATTAAAGGCCAGAATCTGCTCTGCCTTTACAAAATTTTTGTAAATATTATCGGAAACCTGATCAAACTTTCCAACCTCATGATCTTCACGGGTAAAAGATTTCACGACGCGAATACCGTACAGATTCTCCTGAACAATCGCATTCAGACGGTCATACGTCTTAAACACCCGTTCAAAAATCGGATGCACTTTCATGATAATCGCATAAAGGCCAATACCTAGAATCGGCACAGTGATCACATAAATTAATGACAACTGCGCATCAATTTTGAAAGCCGCAAACAGTGCACAGACAAGCATGATCGGGCTTCTGACTGCAATTCGGATAATCATCTGGAAGGCCATCTGAATATTGGTAATATCTGTCGTCATACGTGTGACAAGACTGGCAGTCGAAAACTTATCAATATTGGCAAAGGAAAACTCCTGTACCTTATAATAGATATCCTGACGCAGGTTCTTTGCAAAACCAGATGAAGCCTGTGCCGCAAACTTTCCTGAAATGGCACCGCAGAACAATGAAATCATCGCCACAGCAAGCAAAATCAATCCATACTTCCATATAACGCCCATATCTCCCTGATCAATACCTTCATCGATCAGTTTTGCCATGATCAGTGGAATCATAATCTCAAAAAAGACTTCCAACGCCACTGTCACAGGAGACATAATCGTCTGTTTCTTGTATTGCCGGATACTTCCGGCCAGCGTTTTAATCATACAAAATCCTCCAATCTATTCTACTACTTCCATACTATAAAGAACAGCTCTGTCTGTACAGACTATTCTTCATGCATGTTATCTGCAACCTTTCGCAATAACCGCATCAGCGTATCAAACTCTTCATCACTGAGTCCCTTCCTGATCCGGTTCTCAAGCTCCTTGCGCTCTGCTAATGCATTGTTATTGATCTCCCGGCCTTCCTCCGTCAAAACAAGCCGCTTCAACCGGGCATCACTGGATACGCTTTCTCTCCGGAGCAATCCTTTACTCTCCATCCCTTTTATCACCTTGGATACTGTAGAGCGGGTCACACAAAACTTCTCTTCTATATCCTTCTGGTAGACATCTTCATCCTCATGTTCTGCCAGATATCCGAGAATCCATCCATTCGACCCTGTAATCTTATGAATCTTGTTCATATAGACATTACTATCGGCCTTTCTCCGAATCATCGTTGCCGTACGCATAATCAAAAGACCTAAATCCTCCCTGCACGGCACACACTTCCTGCTCATCTCGCAACTCCTTCCTATTTTATTCACAGCTTTCGGATTGTTTCCAAAATCAACTGTTGTACATCAAACTGTTTTACGTTCAACATTATACAGCGATTGTTTTTTAATGTCAATATATTTTTATCAATACTCCCATAAAGCAAAAAGCAGCTATATTTGGAATCCTTCACAATCAGGTTCCAAATATAGCTGTCCCTGCCTATCTCATTCTTCTATCCAAATGCTTCTAAACTCAAGCATGCTAATTGTTCGCGACCAATACACAGCATTTCTTTCTGCTGCATACAATGCCGTATTTCAATACCTTCTTTATAGAATGGCTCAAAAAAGCTTCATCATAATGCTTCGAATCGATCTGCACTAACGCTTTTTGGCAGGCAGCATTCATATCCTCGTCCTCTGAGTATTTGACCTCAATGATAATTCCGACTTCCATTTCATCAATACGAATAATGATATCGCTGTATCCATCTCCCGCTTCTTTGTTAGAATCAACCATCCATCCCCCTTTGAAGCTCAATATATCAAGAATTAGACCGTGATAGAAATTCTCCTTTGTCGGTCTTCGAACAAAAGTATCCCTCACACTGATCGTTCTCTTCATATAATCTGTAAAAATCTGTGCTACTTTATCAGCCTGACCATTTGCCAAAGCATTGCAAAAATTATTGACCATTTCACCATCTTTGGCTATATCCGCTTTAAACAGATTCATAATATGTTCTGTAACAATATTTCTAACTTCCCTGTTCGGTATCACCAGATTATAACGATTACCGTCTGCCCTTCCTCGCTGCGTCAGATATCCTGTCATAAAAAGTGCACTCCAGATGTTCTCCATGGAAGCATAAAGTTCTTTATAAGTCAGATCAAGATGAATTTCTTTCTGAACAATCCCGCCATCCACTAGCTGCTCCAGCTCTGACTTCGTTATCTGCTTCTCCTCGTATCCTTGATCAATAAAATACCGAATCATATCATTGCCGCTGGTATTGAGCCAGTAATTTGCCGGAGGAAGTTCCGGCGCACTTATATGACTGTCACAATAATTAATAACATCCCAGGGACAATATACATCTGCCTGTCCAAAACGATAGCCATCATACCATTCTTTTACTATGGCATAATGTTCATCTTGATGATAATAATGAAGCATAGCTTTCACTTCAGCATTGGTAAAGCCAAAATATTCATCAAAATCCACATCTGTAATTGAATTGACCTTAAAATTGTTCAGCCCGGTAAAAATACTCTCCTTGGCCACCCGAAGGCACCCGGTCAGCACTGCAAATTTAAGGTACTCGTTTGTTTTCAGAGCATTCTCAAAAAAATTTCTCAAAAGAAAAACCATCTCATCATAAAATCCCTGTTCGTTTGCCTTTGCTAACGGCACATCATATTCATCAATTAAAATGAGCACTTTCCTGTCATAGTGCCTGGACAAAAGTTCCGATAACTCCTGCAGACCGGAAGCCAGCGTTCCGCTATCCATATCTTTATCCAATAAAGCCTTAAATAACCTTCTATCTTCTGATGTCAACTGCTTACTTTCTGAAAGGAACTGTAACCTTCGGGCCTCTCTATTAACAACCTTAATAAGCTGACTCCTGGCCCCCTCGAATCGGCCGGCATTCACACCTTTTAAACTAATGCATATCACCGGAAACTTCCCCATATATGTCTCACACAATTCCCGATTTTGTGATATATATAACCCTTCAAACAATCCCGGATCAGCACCTATCTCAAAAAAGCGCTGCAGCATACTCATATTCAAAGATTTTCCAAAACGTCTTGGACGTGTAAAAAGATTCACTTTCCCCCACTTATCAAGAAGCTGTTCAATGAGCTTCGTTTTATCCACATAGTAAAAATTCTCGCTTCGTATTTCTTCAAAGTCTTCAATACCTATCGGCAATTTTCGGAATTGACTCATTGAACTACTCCCCCTCATCCATCTCCCTGAAATATTATAAAATAACTATATCTTTCAATATTTTCTTTTTTGCACTTTCTGTATTGCCATTATATACAATCTTACACGCATGCGCAATAATCATTTCCCGACATTTTTCAACTTTTAAAGGCTGCCACATCCATTCAATGCAGCAGCCTTTAATCAGCTTAATAAAATTCTGTCATTATCAAATTCTTCTTTTTTCTTCTCTGAATACATATCCAGCAGATCAGAAACTGTCATATGCTTCCGCTCTTCTTCTTTAATGTCAAAGATAATCGCACCGGAATCCAGCATAATCGTACGGCTGCCTGTTGTCAGTGCCTGCCCCATATTGTGGGTGATCATCAGAGTCGTCAGATTGCGCTCATGGACAATATCATTGGTTATAGCCATCACCTTCTCAGCTGTGGCTGGATCCAGAGCCGCCGTATGTTCATCCAGAAGCAGCAGCTTCGGTGTCACAATGGTACTCATCAACAATGTAACTACCTGTCTCTGTCCACCGGATAAAAGTCCGATCTTCGTAGCCATACGGTCTTCCAGTCCCATATCAAAACGCTTCAGTGCTTCACAAAACATCTCACGGTCTTTCTTTGTAATAGCAAATCTGAAAAGACCTTTCGTGTTCTTAGAATAAGCCAGTGCCAGATTCTCTTCAATGGTCAGATTCGGTGCGGTTCCTTTCATCGGATCCTGAAACAGACGTCCGATGGAAGCCGACCGCTGATGTTCCGGCAAATAGGAAATATTCTTCCCATCCAAAATCACACTGCCTTCATCCAGAAGGAAATTACCACAGATGGCATTAAATAATGTTGATTTACCGGCACCATTGGAGCCGAGAATCGTCACAAATTCCCCCTCTTTCAAGGACAGATTCAGATGATCCAGTGCCTTATGTTCATTGGGTGTGCCTTTTGCAAAGGTCTTTGATGCATTGATCACTTCCAGCATATCTATCTTCCTCCATCACTTTCTCTCATTCCCTGTCGT
>Ga0129311_1000191_pt1 | contig 56913 bp, 50 predicted proteins | sample Go1ome_FD_94435 | JGI IMG/M metagenome (GOLD analysis project Ga0129311, IMG submission 94435) | Western lowland gorrila individual fecal microbial communities from Wisconsin, USA - Go1022B metagenome | ecosystem: Host-associated > Mammals > Digestive system > Large intestine > Fecal | place... | reverse complement strand
GTAGGTCTGCGCACTTGCTGCGCTGACCGTAAGAAAACATAGGCTGGAAGGCAAAAATCCCATCAGCGAAGCTGATCTGGAATGGATTTTTGCACGTAACTATGAAGGTACTGAATAGTTACCAATTGAGAATTATTCCTGATCATACAGCTTCGCATACAGCGTCTCACAGAGTGAATCCGCATAGGACTGGTCCGGGATGTCGCGGCCGGTGATGAGGAAATCCTGGATCAGATCGAAGCGCTTGAGACTCAGTTCCTCGCCAGAGAGGTCCGGGTCGTCCATCAGAAGCTGCTCATCCAGCTCTTTTGCAGAGTAATTCTTTAAGAACCAATCGATGATCTCCTGGGTCTGGCGTTTTTCATCGTCGGCTTCCACCTTTAACTCGGCAGCGCGCTTCCTTGAGGAGACGGCAACGACAAAGCTGCCGATGGCGAGAACAACGAGAACGCCCTCAAACATATATTTCTGGAATCCTGCCATTGGGAGATGGAAGACTCCCAGGAGGCAGAGCGCCGCGCCGATGGCAAGTACCCCGCCGACTAAGAAGAACGCGGATGCGGAGGAACTCATGTCCTCGTAGCGCTGGCCCTTATCCACGTAGGCGTGGACAGGCTCAGCGGTCGGGGAAGACTTCTCGGGTGGATTATCCCCGGAGAACTCCGTATCAGTCCCTTCACCGGAAAATGGATCCATCTCCTGCGCCATAGCGGCAAGCTGTTCTTCCTGTTCCTTCTTTTTCATGGCTTCCGCCACTTCTTTTGATTCCACGAGGGGACCGCCGCAATCGCTGCAGACTTTGATTCCCTCGACAAATTCCATATCGCATTTCGGACAATAAGGCATAACCTGTACCCCCATATTAAAAATACATCGCATATTACGGTCCGCGCTTTCGCGCTAAGCGCTGCTTCGCAGCTGCCGTAATCCGCTTCGCCGCTCGTGCCAGACATGCGAGCATGTTTTTCACTCGCTTACTGCTCAGCATATCATAAATTTTTTATTTCGTCCACAGTTTGGGCAGTTTTGCACTTCCATTTAGGTAGGAAATCGGTTAAAATAGGAACAAGTCCTGTCCGTATGGAATGGAGAGAAAGAGGGCGGACGAAAGAGAAACAGAAAGGGGCAGTTTTGTATGAAAATTGCAGTTGTAACAGACAGCAACAGCGGAATCACCCAGGCTCAGGCAAAAGAGATGGGAGTTACGGTTCTGCCAATGCCGTTTATGATAGATGGAGAAACATATTACGAGGATATCACGCTGACACAGGAGCAGTTTTACCAGAGATTAAAGGACAATGCTGATATCGCTACCTCCCAGCCCACACCGGATTCCATCCTGAAGATGTGGGACGGGCTCTTAAAAGAGTATGACCAGATCATCCATATCCCGATGTCCTCCGGACTTTCCGGATCCTGCTCTACAGCGATGGTGCTGGCGGGAGAGGATGAGTACGAGGGAAAAGTGTTCGTCGTTGACAATCGACGGATCTCTGTGACCCAGTACCAGTCCGTGAAGGACGCGCAGATGCTGGCAGCCATGGGAATGGACGGAGCGCAGATCAAGAAGCGCCTGGAGGAGACTGCTGCTGATTCCGTCATCTTCATCACCGTCGATACCTTAAAATACCTGAAAAAGGGCGGCCGGATCACGCCGGCGGCAGCGGCTCTCGGAACACTTTTAAAAATCAAGCCAGTGCTGATCATTTTAGGAGAAAAACTCGATTCCTTCGCGAAAGCCCGCACCATGAAGCAGGCAAAGACCATGATGATGAACGCGATCCAGAAAGAACTGGACGAGAGGCTTCACGACAGCGAGTGCAGAGACTGCCATCTGGCAATCGCCCACACGGACAACGAGGAAGCAGCGCTGGAGTTTAAGAAAGAGGTCGAAGAGCGCTTCCCGAATGCTGATGTGTACATGGCACCGCTTTCCTTAAGCATCGCGTGCCATATCGGACCGGGCAGCCTTGCTGTGACGGCAACGAGAAAGATGGAAGAGGAACATGAGAAAAATTAGGGAAAGGATCCGAAAAATTTACCGGAAACATACGCCGAGCGTCAAGGTTCCCCTGATCATCCTGATGGTGCTGTTCTGTATGATCCCGCTTCTCGTGGAGAGCCGGATCCTTGCCAGCTCCTCAAGACAGAGTCAGGTGGAGAGCCGGATCATTGATGTCCAGAACCAGTGTCAGATCCTGAGCAATAAGATGTCAAGAACTGGATATCTCACGAACTCGGTGGTGGACAACGCCGCCGTCGATACGGAGCTCTCCCTGCTCTCGGATATCTTCAGTGGACGGATCCTGATCGTAAACTCCGGGTTTAAGATCGTAGAGGATACGTTTTCCCTCTCGGAGGGAAAGACATTAATCTCCAATGAGGTGATCCGGTGCTTCCAGGGTGAGAATACGAGCCGGTATGACAGCCTGAAACACTATTTCGTGCTGGCAATCCCAATTCCGGAGTTTGAGCAGGAGACGGGAACCATCACAACGGGAAAGACCGCGGGCGTGATGATCGTGACGGCATCGACGGAGAGCATGTACAGCCTGGAGGAGAGCCTGAATGATAAGGCATCCCTGTACGAGATGATGATCTTCGTGATCCTGCTGATCCTTGCGATCCTCTCGGTCCATTTTATCATGAAGCCCTTTGGAACTCTGATCGCGTCGATCCGGCGTGTAGGTGAGGGAAACCTGGATGAAGATGTCAATGAGGAGGCGTACCGGGAGACAAAGCAGATCTCCGAGACCATCAATAAAACCCTGGAGAAGCTGAAGGCCGTGGACCAGTCGAGACAGGAGTTTGTTTCCAATGTCTCCCATGAGCTCAAGACTCCGATCACGTCGATCCGTGTCCTTGCGGATTCCCTGATGGGAATGGAGGACGCGCCGAAGGAACTTTACCAGGAATTCATGCACGATATCTCCGATGAGATCGACCGTGAGAGCAAGATCATCGACGATCTTCTGACTCTGGTCCGCATGGACAAGGCGTCCTCGGGACTTTCCTGCAGCCAGGTCCAGATCAACGGACTGATCGAGATGGTCTTAAAACGCCTGCGCCCCATCGCCAGAAAGCGGAATATCGAGCTGATCTTCGAGAGCAAGCGCGATGTCTCAGCAGATATTGACGAGGTGAAATTCTCCCTGGCGGTGAATAACCTGGTGGAGAATGCGGTCAAATATAATAAGGAAGACGGATGGGTCCGGGTCACACTGGATGCCGATCACAAGTTTTTCTATCTGAAAGTTGCGGATTCCGGAATCGGTATTCCTGCGGAGTTTAAAGAGCGCGTGTTTGAGCGTTTCTACCGCGTGGACAAGGCGAGATCCAGGGAGACCGGCGGCACAGGGCTTGGACTTGCGATCACGAAAAGCGTGATCCTGATGCATCATGGCGCGATCCGTGTGGACAGTGTCGAGGGTGAGGGAAGTACCTTCATGGTGCGGATCCCGTTGATTTATATTCCGTAGGAGGGAGAAAATTGAAGAAATTTAAGATGTTTCGGGTGTTTTTTCTCCTCTTCGCGTTCCTGTTCGCCTTGAGCGGCTGTACGGGAAAGACGACTGTGGAGCAGAGCGGAAATGCCTATACGATCTACTACTTAAACGCGTCTGGGATCCAGCTTGTGGGAAGTGAGTACCGGACGGAGACGACGGATCAGGAAGCGCTGGTCCGGGAACTTCTCGATAAGATGGGAAATGTGCCGGCGGATCTCGACTGTCAGAGAGCACTGCCGGAGCGGATTGAAAAGATCACCTACCGGATCGAGGGGAATGTTCTGTATTTATATGCAGATGCCAACTATGCGCTGATGAATTCGGTGCAGGAGATCCTGTGTCGGGCGGCGCTGACGAAAACACTGACCCAGATTCCGGATATCGAGTATCTGAGCATCTACTGTGCGGAGCAGCCGATCACGGACGCTGCGGGAAACCCGGTGGGAATGCTTTCCGCCTCTGATTTTGTGGACAGCATCCGCGATGTCAACTCCTTCGAGCGGACGGAGCTGACGCTGTATTTTGCCAATGAGGCGGGAGACCAGCTGGTGGAGGAAAAGCGGGAAGTTATGCAGAACAGCAATACATCCCTGGAGCGCCTCATCGTGGAACAGCTGATCGAAGGTCCCCAGGAGCTTGGGCATTATGCGACGATCCCGTCGGATGTGAAGCTTTTGAATGTGTCCGTCAATGATTCGGTCTGCTCGATCAACCTTGACGCGGCGTTTTTAAACAGCACTCTGGATGTGGCGGCATATATTCCGATCTATTCCATCGTGGATTCCCTTGCGGAGCTCTCGACGGTGAGCCGTGTGCAGATCCGGATCAACGGATCCCAGGACGATGTGTTCCGGGACCAGATTCCGTTAAGCACGGTGTTTGAACGAAATTACGATTATATCGTAGGAGGAAAAAACGATTAAAAGGCCTTTGCTGTGTGTGACAGGGGGATTGGTACTTGGAGAGGCACTGAACCTGTGGATCCCGGCAGAGCAGATGATTTTTGGACTGGCAGTCTGGCTGCTCTTTTTGGTGTGCGTGTTTGCACAGCGGAAGAGCAGATACGGGCTGCCGGTCTTTCTTTTTGTGGTGGGAATGTTTGCCGGGTGTTTTCGGATGGGAGCGGAGCAGGCGGTTTTCTCCCGGGAGGAGGGATTTTTCCGGGAGGAACATGAGGATGGCGTGGTTCTTCAGGGAACTGTCCAGTCGGTGAAGGAGAAGGATGGGATGCTGGAGGTCGTGCTTAGGGATTGCGCAATGGAAGGAAAAGATGGGGAGTCTGGTGAGAAGCTCCGAAGAGTTTTATGTTATCTGGATGTGAATAAAACAGAGGAAGCAACAGAGGAGTTCTCGAAGAAAAAACCATCCCCCGCTGTCGGTGAGAAAATCCGAGTCTTCGGAGAGGGAAAAGCGGCAGATCCGGCGAGAAATCCTGGGGTGTTTGACTACCGTCTGTATTGCAGATCCCGCGGAATTTCCGGGATCATCTATGTGGAGGGATATACGGTGACTGGCGGGAAGGTACATGTATTTTCGGACAGCCTGTACCGGATCCGGAGGTGCCTTTCTGAGCGGTTAAAGGCGATCGCTCTCCCGGAGGACGCTGGAATTCTGTCGGCGGTTCTCTTTGGGGAGAAGGACGATCTGGACAGTGAGATTTATGAACTTTACCGGAAGAATGGGATATCCCACCTTCTTGCCATCAGCGGGCTTCATGTCTCCATTGTGGGACTGGGGATCTGGAAGCTTTTCAGGAAAGGCGGGGCGGGGTTCTGGATCGCCGGGATCTTCGCGGGGGGATTTCTCTGCGCCTACGGCATGATGGTGGGCAGCGGCGCGTCTGTGGCCCGGGCGGTGTCAATGGCAGGGCTCTCCTTTCTCGCGGCGGCTGTAGGGCGGACATACGATCTTCCGACGGCGATGTGTATTCCGGCGGCGGGATTGCTGCTTGCCCATCCGTATCTGCTGACCCAGGCGTCCTTTCAGCTGTCCTTTCTTGCGGTGACATCACTGATCTATCCCGGCAGGCTTTTTTCTTCGCGGGGGGAAACACTTTTTACGGATGAAAAAACATCTGCGGCAGCGTCCGCGTTCTTTACAAGTCTTTCAATCCAGGTGGTGACAGCGCCGGTCATTCTCTGGCATTCTTTTGGGATACCGGTCTACGGGGTGTTCTTAAATCTAATTGTGATCCCGCTTATGACGTATGTGGTCATATCGGGATTTCTTGGACTAGGTCTGTCTTTTTTATCAAAATCGGTTGGGGGTGCGATGCTTGGAGGCGCGCATTATATTTTGAAATTTTATGAGGTGATATGTAATTGGACAGGGGAGTTTCCGGAGGCAGAGCTGGTGCTGGGGCAGCCGGAAATATGGAAAATTGGGTGTTATTATGGATTGATGATATTCGGAGCAGTTGTTTATGAGAGGGGGATGGAGATCACGGAAAATAAGAAACATCGCCTGGTGTTATTATGCGCCGCCTGGCTTGCGGCATTCCTTTTCCTGCTCCCGTCCCGCCAAACCGGACTCTCCGCCACATTCCTCGACGTAGGCCAGGGCGACGGAATCGTTCTGCGCTCCGAATCCCATACGATCCTGGTGGACTGCGGCAGCAGCCAGCAAAAATCCATCGGAGAGAAGGTTCTGGTGCCGTATCTCAAGAGCCAGGGGGTGACGCGTCTGGATCTTGCGGTCATGACCCACGGGGACCAGGATCACATGAACGGGATCCGGTATCTTCTGGAACACCCGGAATCGGGAATCCGGGTGGGAGGTCTCATGATGCCGGAGGCGGGAAAGGATGAGATCTACGGGAAGATGGCGGAGCTTGCGAAAAAGCGGGATATTCCTGTTTTTTATGCCAAAAAGGGAGATATATGGAATAACTTTCCGGGAAAAGGAATGTCCATGGAATGCCTGTCGCCGGACGGCGGGGCAGAGTTCACGGACCGGAATGAGGAATCCCTGGTGTTCAGTCTGGCCTACGGACGTTTTTCCATGCTCCTCACGGGAGATATGGAGGCATCCGGGGAGGAAACACTTTTGACTTCCGGCGTTCTGACTCCGGTGACGATCTTAAAAGCCGGACATCACGGTTCCGCCACCTCATCCAGCGAAGAGTTTATAGAAAAACTGTCCCCATCCGTGACGATCCTCTCCTACGGAAGAAAGAACCGGTACGGACATCCTGCGGAGGAAGTCCGGGAGCGGCTTTTAGAACATGGATCAAAGCTCTATGAAACAGGCCTTTCCGGTGCTGTCGTGGTCCGAACCGATGGAAAGAAACTCAAAATAAAAACGATGCTTCCGCTTGACACAGACTGACTGTGCTTTACATTGGAAGGAAAAGTTTTAATTTCTGCTTACAAGGATTTTACAAAAAGTCCGTTTTGCATTTTACATCGCGTTTCTATAATGCATTTTGTCTGGAGGAAACAAAATGAAAGGATTCTATTTTTCATCGACGCTCATGTGGGACGCCGATGCAGAGACGCTCATGAGGACGGCAGCCGAGAATGACTTTGACGGAATCGAATTGTGGGCGCAGCATGCGGAGACGAAGAAACTGGATCTGGAAACGATCCGCAGGCTGAAGAAAGAGTTTGGATTAAACATCGTGATCCACGCAAAGAGCTGGGATCTGAACTACGCGGCGTTAAATGACGCGGTTCGGAAGGCATCCGTGGAGGGGATCAAATCGTCGGTGGATCTGGCAGCAGCCCTGGGAGCCGATGAGGTGACGGTGCACCCGCCGAGATACACCCTGAAAGAAGATGAGGCGGCGAGAGACCGGGCTTACAGAAGTATCCGGGAATTTTACGAGTACGCGAAGGAGCGGAGCGTAGATATTTCCATGGAGATCATGGAACACATTCCGAAGGAGATGGCAACAACGCCGGAAGGAATGCTTGGAATCGTGGGGGACTTAAGCGGAAAGCTGACCTACACCATCGATCTGGCACACAGTCTCACGGTGGAGGAATTTTTCGAGAACATCCGCATCATGGGACGTGTCTCAAAGGTCCATCTGACGAACAAGAAAGGCACAAAACTTCACACACCGATCCCGGACGGCGATTTTAATTTTGAGAAGATCTACCCGAGATTACTGGCATATGGCTTCCCGATGGTCATCGAGGGCTATGAAGAGGGAGATCGTTACGAGGCGCTTACAGAAAATATTCATTATATACAAACATTGAAGGAGAAAAGAAATGAAGAAATTAAACGTACTTTTAACAACAGCGGCTATCCTGGCACTTACAGGCTGCAGTTCCAACAGTAAACCGGCGGAGACAACAGCGGCGGAGACAGCAGCAACAGCAGTTGAGACGACGGCAGCAGAGACCACCGCAGCCGAGACAACGGCAGCGGTAGCAGAAAAGAAGGACGCGTCCGGCACTCTGACAGTATACACCTCCCAGCCGGAGGCGGATATCCAGTCACTGGTGGAAGAGTACAATAAATCCTGCCCGGATGTGAAGGTGGAGATCTTCAGAAGCGGAACAGAGGAAGTTGTCAGCAAGGTCCTTGCAGAAAAAGAGGCAGGTTCCGTTCTCGCGGATGTTCTTCTCGTATCCGACGCGGCGACCTTTGAGTCCTTAAAGGCAAAGGATATCCTGATGAGCTACGAGTCCCCGGAGCTTGCTGAGATCGATCCGAGCTTCTATGATGCGGACCACACCTACACAGGAACAAAGATCATTACCACAGGTATTGCAGTCAACACCGACCTGATCTCCAATGTTCCGGAGTCTTTAGCGGATCTCACAAAGGCAGAGTACAAGGACGAGCTGATCATGCCGAGCCCGCTGTATTCCGGAGCAGCCGCATACAACCTTGGCGTCATCACGAGAACCGACGGCCTTGGCTGGGAATTCTACCAGGGCTTAAAGGACAACGGTGTGAAGGTCGACAAGGGCAACGGAGCTGTCCAGAAGGCAGTCGTTGCGGGTGAGAACGGTCTCGGACTTCTCGTGGACTACATGGCGATCCGTTCCAGGAATGACGGGGCACCGATCGAGTTCGTATATCCGTCAGAAGGTTCCCTCTGCGTCACAGAGCCAATCGGAATTGTTGCAGGAACAAAGAATGAGGCGGCAGCTGAGTCCTTTGTAGACTTCATCCTCTCCGAGGACGGGCAGAAAGCGACAGCAGAGATCGGCTATACTCCGATCAGAAAAGGCGTTGCGGCTCCGGAAGGCTTAAAGAGCGCGGACGAGATCACAAACCTGACCTATGATCTTCCGACACTGGTGGAGACGAGGGACGCCGACAAGGAAGCTTTCTCCAAGATGTTTGAATAAGATCGATAAGAGGAAAAAACATGAAATCCAGTAAAATGAAAACAATTGCAGGCCGGATCCTTTTTTCCCTCGCAGTGTGCTTCCTATTCATTATGCCAATTTTAAGCCTCCTTCGGATGAGTCTGACGACCGACGGAGGCTTTGGTCTGCAAAACTATGTGGACATGCTGCATGAGGAGAGAACGGCGAAGGCGATCCGGAATACGCTCATCATATCGGTGGCATCGACAGCCATCGCGGTGGCGGCGGGAAGCTTTTTTGCATTCTTAAATGCCTATACGAATGTAAAGAGAAAAAAAATCTTAGAGCTCCTGGTCCTTGCCCCGTATATCATCCCGTCCTACATTATCACACTGTCCTGGAGCAGCCTGCTCCTAAAGCGGGGCTTCGTGAACACGATGTTAAAGAACATGGGCCTTCCGGTGATCGATATCTACACGCTGCCGGGAATCATCCTGGTGATAGGGATCTGCAACATCCCGGTGGTATATCTCCTGGTGGTGGGAATGCTCAGAAAGATCCCGCGGGACATGGAGTGGGCAGGACGAACATCCGGCTATACTCCGCTTCAGACAATCCGGAAGATCACCATGGTCCAGGCCATGCCGGCCATCGCGAGCGGCGGAATGCTGGCGTTTCTGGCTTCTATCGACAACTTCAGCATCCCGGCGTTCCTCGGAATCTCTTCCGGAATTCCAGTGCTCAGCACCTATATCTATGAGAAGGCCATCAGCTTCGGCCCGGATTCCTTCCACAAGGCGGCATCCCTTTCGGTGATCCTTTCCTTTATCGCCATCGGTGGCACACTGCTTCAGGGAAAGCTGATCAAAAAGAATTCGAATCTTGAGAGCGTAAAAGAAGACACCTCCGTCCGCTACGAGCTTCCGACGAAGTGGAGACGGATCCTGGAGTGGGGAAGTCTCGGTGTTCTCGCCGGATTCACGGTGGTCCCTGTGATCTCCATGATCATGAGCGCGTTTTTAAAGAATTACGGCACGAAATTCCGTCCGGAGAACCTGTCCCTCAAAAATTTCCAGTTCGTGTTTACGAACGCGGGAGTCCGCCAGGCGGTGGTGAACAGTATCCTGCTGGCAGTTATTACCTGCATGGTCTGTATCGTTGCGGGAACAGCGACAGCGTACCTGAAGGTTCGGAAGAATTCGAAGGCGGCAAAGATGTTTGAGTCCGCGGCAGCTCTGACGTACGCGCTGCCGGGAATTGTACTGGCGCTTGCCATGATCTTCCACTGGACCGTCGTTCCGGGAGTTTACGGAACTGTGAAGATCTTAATGATCGCCTACGCCACAAGATATGTGGTCTTACAGATCAAGGGAAGCACGACGGCCATGCTATCCGTGGAGCCGGCGCTTGAGGAGGCCGGAAGAGTATTTGGAGCCGGAAAGGTGACGATCTGGAGAAAGATCATGATCCCGGTGATGGCAAAGCAGATCCTTTCCAGTTCCTTCCTGATCTTCGTATCATCCCTGACGGAGCTGACGCTGTCCTCCATGCTTGCCAGCGCGGGGACGAAGACCATCGGCCTTACGATCTTTAACCTGCAGCAGGGCGGCGATTACAGCCTTTCAGCGGCGATGTCCGCAGTGATCGTCTTCATCGTATTCTCTGTGTACAGCCTGGTGGCTCTCGTGAAGAAAAAGGATGAGGAGGACGCGAAGCGCCCGAAGGTGCAAGAGAGCAGTGTGGAGGAAGTAAGAGAACATGCTGTGGGACAGGGAGCATGATATCCCGGTCGGAAAAGTATCTGACAGAAACGTGATGAGGAGAGATGAAAAGAACATGAGTCTTAAAATTGATCATATTACTAAAAAATTCGGAAATTTTACAGCATTAGATGATATTTCGCTGGAGATCCAGGACGGAGAGTTTCTGGCGATCCTGGGGCCGTCCGGCTGCGGAAAGACAACACTTTTGAGAATTATCGGCGGATTTGAGGCGCCGACGGAAGGCTGTATTTTAAAGGATGGGGAGATATTTTCCTCCAAGGATGAAAATGTGCCGGTGGAGAAGAGAAATCTCGGCATGGTGTTCCAGTCCTTCGCACTCTGGCCTCACATGACCGTGCGGGAACATGTGGAGTTTCCGTTAAACAGTAAGCGCTGCATCATGACAGAGGAGGAAAAGCGGAAAGCCGTGGATCAGGCCATCGAGGCGGTGGGACTTTCCACCATGGAAAAGCGTTATCCGGGCGAGCTCTCCGGCGGACAGAAGCAGCGTGTCTCGCTGGCGCGGGCTATCGTGGCGAAGCCGTCGATCCTTTTGATGGATGAGCCGTTAAGCGCTCTGGATGCGGAGCTTAAGATCAGCATGCGCCGGGAGATCCAGAACATTCATAAGCTCACAGGGGCAACCATCGTATATGTGACCCATGACCAGAGCGAGGCTCTCGCCATGGCGGACCGGATCCTGATCATGAAGAGCGGAAAGATCGAGCAGCTTGACATCCCGCAGGAGGTCTACTGCAATCCGCGGACGGAGTTTGCGGCGACTTTTGTCAGCAAGTGCAATCTTGTGAAGGGAAAATGGCTCGGAAATATGTTCAAGGTGGAAAATCAGGATGTCGTGTTTGAGACGGAACCGGCGGCGAAAGAATTTCTCGTCAAGGGGATCTGCCCGGTGCGCCCGGAGGAGTTTGAGATCAGCCGTGACGGAAACGGAATCTGCGGGGATATCGTAAACCGCCAGTACAACGGCCGGGAGATCCATTATGCAGTCCGGACGAAGGACGCAATCTACAATGTCTACACAGGACAGGGCCAGGTTTACAATGAGGGCGAGACGATCTATCTGAGAAAGAAGGCAGGATGATATGGAAATGAGACCGCTTATGGATCTGCACACGCATACCCTGGCCAGTGGACATGCGTACAGTACGCTTAAGGAGAATCTGGAAGAGGCGAAGAAGATGGGGCTTAAGGTTCTTGGAACCAGTGAGCATGCGCGGATGATGCCGGGAACAGCACCGCTCATCTATTTCCAGAATTTTAAGGTGATTCCGAAGGAGGTGGACGGTGTCCGCCTGGTGAATGGGATCGAGGCGAATATTTTTGATGAGCACGGTTCCATCGATGTAGAGGAGCCGATCCTCTCGAAGATGGACTACATTATTGCGAGTCTTCATACACCGTGTATTGCGAATCTTGGGATCGTGAAGAATACGGCGGCGCTTGTTGGGGCGGCGGAGAATCCCGAGGTGACGGTAATTGGGCATCCGGATGATGACCGGTATCCCATTGACCCGGATGAGGTGGCGGCGGCTGCGGCGGAGAATCACACAGCTATTGAGCTCAATAACGGGTCATTGAATCCGCTGTCCACGAGGATCAACGGGCCGAAGAATATCAGGAAGGTGCTGGAGGCGTGCAGAAAGTATCATACTATGGTGCTCATGGGCACGGACAGCCATATCTGTTATGAGATCGGGCATTTTGAGGATTCCATGGCGCTGTTAAGAGAGCTTGATTTTCCGGCGGAGCAGGTGATCAACTTTGATGTGGACAGGCTGGGGTATGTGCTGAGAAAGCGCTGAGAATATTGAGATAGTACCGGGACGATCATATTGTTGAGATATGGTCGTTTTTCTGTTGTTTGCTGGCATGCATAAGGCGCAGCTTGACCAGTGTTCGTATATTTGATAAAATTAGAAAAGTTTCAAAATGATACCAATATGACAGTTCACGGAGGCGGCTATGCAGACATTAAACCAGGATATTAAGGATAAGACATTTAAGAGGGTCTATTTACTGTTTGGCGATGAGCCGTTTCTTGTGAACAGTTATAAAAAGCGTCTCCGGGAGGCGATCACCGGGGATGATACGATGAATTATAATTATTTTGAGGGCAAGGGGCCGGATGTGAAAGAGATTATTAGTCTCGCGGACACCATGCCTTTTTTTGCTGAGCGGAGACTTGTGCTGATCGATGGCAGCGGATTTTTTAAGAGCAGTGCGCCGGAGGAGCTTGTGAATTATATCCCGGAGATCCCGGAGTCTACATGCATGGTGTTTGTGGAGAGTGAGGTCGACAAGAGGAATAAGCTATACAAGAAAGTGAAGGACAACGGGTATGCAGCGGAATTAAAGAAGCAGGACGCGGATCAGCTGATGCGCTGGGCCGCGGGGATCCTTTCGAAGGACGGGAAGAAGATCACGCGCCAGGTCATGGAGTATTTTATGGAGCGGACAGGGGATGACATGGAGAATATCAGGATGGAGCTGGAGAAGCTGATTTGCTATACCATGGGGCGCGAGGTGATCACGAAGGAGGACGTGGAGGCGGTCGGGACGGTCCATGTGACAAACCGGATCTTTGAGATGGTGACGGCGATCGTGGCGGGGAATACGAGGAAGGCGATGGATCTCTATGAGGATCTTCTGACCCTGAAGGAGCCGCCGATGCGGATCCTGTTTTTGATCGCGAAGCAGTTTAACCAGCTTCTGCAGGTGAAGGAATTGGCGGGGAAGGGGGCGCAGAAGAGTGAGATCGCGTCCAGGGTGAAGGTACCGCCGTTTGTGGCGGGGAAGCTGATGGCGCAGGCGAGGGCGTTTACGAGGGAGCAGATTCTTTCTTATGTGGAGTTTTGCGTGGATGCTGAAGAATCGGTTAAGACGGGAAGGCTTTCGGATCGGTTGGCGGTGGAATTACTGATTGCTAAGAAATATATGTAGGGATTGATTGGATCAACTTGACGGAAGGACGCGCAGGCCTGGCTTCGGACTCGGGTGCTGGTGGATTTCGGGGGCGGTTCCTCTAGGCTTGCAGAAAAATGCTAAGGGCGGAGAAAAGGTGACACAACTCGCTGCGCTCAGACAAGTGTCACCTTTCCTCCAACGCATTTTTCTGCGAGCTAAGAGGAAGCCAGAGCCCCCGCAATCAGGCGCCCGGGTCCGAAGTCAGGCCTGCGCTGGGGGTTGGATGGAGCTGGGTACATTGACCGGTGCTGAGATATAAAAAAGAACCGCTGTTTCTGACACACCTCGGAAACAGCGGTTCTTTTTTATTTATGCGTAATAATCCAGTTCGATGATAAATTAAGCCATTGCGCTTACAGCTTTAGCCAAACGGGATACTTTTCTGGAAGCGGTATTCTTGTGATATACGCCCTTGGAAGTAGCCTTATCGATTTCGCTTGTAGCAGCAAGAAGTGCAGCCTGTGCAGCAGCCTTGTCACCAGCAGTAATTGCAGCCTCTACCTTCTTAACGAAAGTTTTCACTTTGGATCTGATTGCTTTGTTTCTAGCAGCTCTTGTCTCTGCTACTACGATTCTTTTCTTTGCAGATTTGATGTTAGCCAATCTGTACACCTCCATATTATTTTAAAAAATTATCTCTGTTTGTTTTGCATCAAAGCCTGGACACGGACAGTTCAATGTAAACATACTATTGTATTTTAGCGAATATTTCCCGGTATGTCAATACATAAATTGCTTTTTTGCGAGAAAAAATAAGGAGAGTAACTATGAAAGTAATGAATCAGTTACAAGCAGGGAATGATCCAGAGGAGATGTGTTGGAAGTTGAGACAGGAGGCGTGTTTATGAGACAGGCGGATGTGGAGTTTACGGTGAGGACGGATCTGGCGCTGGAGGAGAGGGAGAAGGTACAGGAGAGTGAGATTCCGGGGATCCGGGTGCGGGAGTGGAAGAAGGAGGATTCTGGGATCCGGGTGACGGAGGTTGCGGTGTGTGATGAGAGGGGGAAGAAGGCGCTGGGAAAGCCGGTGGGGATTTATTTGACGGTGGAGGCGGCTTCGCTGGCGAAGAAGGATGATGATTATCACAGGGAGGTCTCGGAGGAGCTGGCGGGGCTTTTGCGGGGGATGCTTGAGAAGCATGGGCTTGAGACGGAGAAGATGGGGCGGCCGGTGAGAACGCTGGTCGTTGGCCTGGGAAATCCGGAGGCGACGCCGGATGCTTTGGGACCGAAGGTTTTGGAGCATCTTCAGGCGACGAGGCATCTGGAGCTGGAGTATGGGACGGATTTTTGCAGGAAGCACGGGTATCCGGTCTTAAGCGGGATCACGCCGGGGGTCATGGCGCAGACGGGGATGGAGACGGCGGAGATCGTGAAAGGAATTGTGCAGGAGACGGAGCCGGACGCAGTGATCGTTGTGGATGCATTGGCGGCGAGAAGTGCCGGGAGACTGGGGGTCACGGTGCAGCTATCCGATACGGGAATCCAGCCGGGATCCGGGGTCGGGAATCACCGGAGCGGGCTGACGGAGGAGACACTGGGGATTCCTGTGTTTGCGATCGGGATCCCGATGGTCGTCGGGGCGGCGGCGATCGTGTATGATACGGTTGGGGCGATGACGGAGGTGTTGAGGGAGAAGATGGGGAGTGATGTTTTGGAAAAAGATGATGAGGTAATGGAAGCAGAGGACTCAGACAGGGATCGAAATGGTGAAAAGAAAAGAAAATCCAGAGAGAAGGAGCTGGAAATTCTTCGGGTAGAAGAATCTTATAAGCTTGTTAAGGAACTCTTAAAGCCGGACCTCGGTCCCATGTATGTGACGCCCCATGATATTGATGAGCGGGTGGATTTCCTGAGCTTTACGATCTCGGAGGCGATCCATGAAGCATTGTTCAGAACTGCATAGATTTGCGTGATGTATGTGAAAAACTCTGCATTTTTTATTCGAAAATGGCTGTTGGTGCCTGGGCTGATATGGTTCGGATTTTGCGGCGGCAGTATGGTTGCGCAGGTACTGAATAATCGTATATTCACATAAACTGTAAAGAAGCGGCGAATCAGGCGGCAGATATGAGGCGGAGATGGTACTATTTTAAGCGGATGCTTCAGGCGGACCGCCTGTTTGTTGTGCAGATGATCGGAAATATCATCGGGATGATCCAGTATGTCGGGCGGTGGATCGTGTTGGCGGTGATCTGCGTGGCGGCGCTGTATTTCGGACGTGGGTTGTGTGCGGGCGCATGGAAGGATTTCTATGAAAATTACGCGGTGCGGATCGCGGATGATGTGGTGCGGGGATTTCTTCCGGCGTGGAAGGAGGATGAGGGTACGGCTTTTTATCTGGAGAGCAGAAAAAATGGCAGCAGGCGGACAAAGGAGTATGAGGAGATATTTGGGATCGAGAATGAGAATGAGGTGCTGCGGGCAGAATGGATCGCAGACAGGGAACAAAATCAGGAAGTTTATGGAGATGATTGTGGGAAGAATGCATGGGGAAGCGGAAATGCGGATGAAAATGCACAAGACGGAGTAAAAACAGAAAGTTCAGAAGAGTGGGGGAATGCGGGAAAAAGCGGAACTGGAGAAAACGGATCATCCCAGAATGAAAAGACGACAATCGCAGGCCTGTTCGCAGCAGGAACCTTCAATACCGGAAATTCCGGCATCATTTTAGAAAAACTGAATGATTACGACTACCTGATGAAAAAATTCTACAACGTCCACCCCACAACAACGGCGGACCGGGACCTGATGCGGGCGGAGAATTTCCTGGCCGCGGACCTTTTCATCGAAAAAAACGCCAACGTCCCCCAGATTCTGATCTACCACACCCACTCCCAGGAGACCTACGCCGACTACCCGGAAAATCCGGAGGCGGACGTAATCCACCTCGGAGAGTACCTGGCGAAGCTTCTCAGGGAAAAGGGGTACAACGTGTACCATGATGAGAGCGTCTACGATTACCGGAACGGAAAGCTGGACCGCAGTGCGGCGTACACCTATGCCCTCGACGGGATCACTGGCCTCCTGCAGAAATATCCGTCTATCGAGGTGGTCTTAGATGTCCACCGGGACGGCGTCTCGGATGGTACGAGACTTGTGACGGAGATCGACGGGACGGAGACAGCGAAGATCATGTTCTTCAATGGGACATCCATGAGCCCGGACGGTCCCATCGAGTATCTTCCGAACCCAAATCTCAAGGAAAACCTGGCGTTCAGCTTCCAGATGCAGCTTTTGGCTGCAGGAAAATATCCGGGACTTACGCGAAAGATCTATTTAAAAGGCCTCCGCTATAACGAGCATGTCCGGGCGCGTTCTGCCCTCATCGAGGTGGGCGCCCAGACAAACACGTATGCGGAGGCGAAGGCGGCGATGGTGCCGTTGTCGGATCTTCTGGATCAGGTATTGACAGGAAAATAGATGGAAAATAATACTGTTACATATTGATCTTTTTCTCCCATTTTCCGGACATATAGTAGAGCTCTACGAGAACCGAAGCTACGATCCAGCCCACTGGATATCCGAATCCGACAACTGAGGCTGTATTGCAGATCGAGGTTGCGATATAGAGATAGATCTGGCGGAACAGGACAAAGGAGAACAGCATGATCATCATCGGTGTCCTGGAATCTCCGGCTCCGCGCATCGCGCCCGCAACGACCTGGTTCGGGCAGCAGAATGCCAGCATGAACACGTTCATCCGGAGAAACATGGTTCCGTACCGGACAACGTCAGGCTCCTGGTTGAAGACTGCGACGAGCCGAGGCGCAAAGAGGAAAAGGATTCCAGCACTGGCGAATGTAATGAGGAGTGCCAGCCGGAGCGCCACACCGGTTCCCTTTTTCGCGCGGGGCAGATTTCCTGCCCCCAGGTTCTGACTCATAAAGGTCGTGGATGCCTGTCCGATACTCTGCATCGGAAGGAAAACAAACTGGTCGATCTTTGAGTAGCTGCTCCATCCGGCCATACAGCTGGATCCGAAGGTGTTGATGTAGGACTGGACATACACGTTGGAAAATGATGTCAGTGACTGCTGAAATCCTGTCGGAAGTCCGATCATGAGGATCTGCCGGAAGATTTTTTTGTCGATCCGCAGGTCTTTCCAGGTCAGGCGGTAATTTTCCGCGCTTTTGGTGAGAACGATGAGCACGAGCACCGCGGAAATAAACTGGGAGATGATCGTCGCGTATGCAACGCCCTCGATCGCCATGCCGAATCCAACTACAAAAAGAAGGTCAAGACCGATATTTATGACGCTGGAGAGACAGAGAAAGTACAGCGGCCGCTTCGTATCGCCAACGGCACGCAGGATAGCACTTCCCATGTTGTATACAAGCAGACCGAAAACGCCGGAAAAATAGATCTTTAAGTATACGGAGGCGGACGGCAGGACATCATCCGGCGTGGACATAAATTTTAACATATAGGGGGCAACAAAGATTCCAAGACCTGTAAAAATGATCCCACAGATGAAGGTCACTGCCATCGTGGTCTCCACGGCAATGTGAAGCTTTTCGTCGTCGTGGGCCCCATAGTAGCGGCTGATGACGACGCCGGCACCAACAGAGGTACCGGTAAAGAACATGACGATCATGTTGATGATGCTGGTGGTGGAACCAACGGCGGCGAGAGCATGGGAGCCGACAAAGTTTCCAACAACGAGACTGTCCACAGTGTTGTATAGCTGTTGAAAAAGGTTTCCGATCACGAGAGGAACCGCGAACATGATCAGGAGCTTTGTGATGGACCCTGAGGTCATGTCCATGGACTGCTGTTTTTTCTGAGTTTGATTCATATGTTATCTCCCGGGCAGCTATCAGAAAACGCAGAACGGTCAAGGAATATACAGGATCTGCGAACACGCAGGATAGCTGCTGCAATGATAGAAAAGGTGGACGGGTGACGGGACGAAGAAAAGTCCTGAATATACGTGACAAAATGTTATTTAAAGTCTAAATCAGAATGCATGGAATGTCAATTGATTTTACAACACATAAAAGAATTGTAATTTGTCAGCTTTTTGTCTATTTTTTATCGCATCCAAACCTCATACTACTGCTTGCGCGGAAACCTAAAAAATGCTATATTTAACATGATAAATTGCCATTTCTGTCCTCAAGGGAGAAATTCCTGTGTATAAAGGTATTTTCCGATGGACCGAACGATCAGGAGTAGAGATCTGGTGGTTCGACAAGCAGTGACAGAGAGATGGATGAGATAAAGAAGAAATCATATAGAAGAGAGGAACATGAATGGTTCATTATTCCCAGGATAAAATCAGAAATTTCTGCATCATTGCCCATATCGACCACGGTAAATCTACGCTGGCGGACCGGATTATCGAGAAGACCGGTCTTTTAACCAGCCGCGAGATGCAGGCCCAGGTCCTCGACAACATGGAGCTGGAGCGCGAGCGCGGCATTACGATCAAATCCCAGGCAGTCCGCACGGTTTACAAGGCAAAGGACGGCGAGGAGTATATCTTTAATCTGATCGATACCCCAGGTCACGTTGACTTTAACTATGAGGTATCCCGAAGCCTTGCGGCATGTGACGGTGCGATCCTTGTCGTAGATGCCGCCCAGGGAATCGAAGCCCAGACACTGGCAAATGTGTACCTTGCGTTAGACCACGATCTCGATGTCGTTCCGGTCATCAATAAGATCGACCTTCCGAGTGCTGACCCGGATCGTGTGGCGGAGGAGATCGAGGACGTGATCGGACTTGAGGCCCATGACGCACCGAGGATCTCCGCGAAGATGGGACTCAATATCGAGGATGTTTTGGAAGCGATCGTCCACAAGATCCCGGCACCGAAGGGAGATCCGGAGGCACCGCTTCAGGCGCTGATCTTTGACTCCCTCTATGACTCTTACCGCGGTGTTATCGTTTTCTGCCGTGTGAAAGAGGGAACAGTGAAGAAAGGCACTCCGATCCAGATGATGGCGACGGGAGCTTCCTATGATGTTGTGGAGGTCGGATACTTCGGTGCAGGCCAGTTTATCCCCTGTGATGAGCTCCGGGCCGGCATGGTTGGATACATTACAGCCAGCATCAAGAATGTGAAAGATACCCGCGTGGGTGATACGGTGACGAACCGCTTAAATCCGTGCGCGGCCCCGCTTCCGGGATATAAGAAGGTAACACCGATGGTGTACTGCGGACTCTATCCGGCGGATGGAGCGAAATATCCGGAGCTCCGTGATGCCTTAGAGAAGCTGCAGTTAAACGACGCGTCCCTGTTCTTTGAGCCGGAGACATCCATCGCGCTGGGCTTCGGATTCCGCTGCGGATTCTTAGGGCTTTTACACCTGGAGATCATCCAGGAGCGCCTGGAGCGCGAGTACAACCTTGACCTCGTGACGACAGCACCGGGCGTCGTATACCGGATCCACAAGACGAACGGCGAGGTGATCGACCTCACGAACCCGTCCAATATGCCGGATCCGTCCGAGATCGACTACATGGAAGAGCCGATCGTCTCCGCAGAGATCATGGTGACCACAGAATTTGTGGGCGCGATCATGCAGTTATGTCAGGAGCGCCGCGGCGTTTACCTCGGCATGGAATATATGGAAGAGACACGTGCGCTCTTAAAGTATGAGCTCCCGTTAAACGAGATCATCTACGACTTCTTCGATGCGCTGAAGTCAAGATCCCGCGGCTATGCGTCCTTCGACTATGAATTGAAGGGATACGAGAAGTCTGAGCTTGTGAAACTCGATATCCTGATCAATAAGGAAGCTGTCGATGCCCTTTCCTTCATCGTATTTGAGGGATCCGCTTACGAGCGCGGAAGAAAGATGTGCGAGAAGCTGAAGGATGAGATCCCGAAACACTTATTCGAGATTCCGATCCAGGCGGCTGTGGGCGGAAAGATCATCGCCCGCGAGACCGTAAGGGCAATGAGAAAGGATGTCCTCGCGAAGTGCTACGGCGGCGATATCTCCCGTAAGAAGAAACTTCTCGAGAAGCAGAAGGAAGGCAAGAAGCGTATGCGCCAGGTCGGAAACGTGGAGATTCCGCAGAAGGCGTTTATGAGCGTTCTGAAGCTGGATGAGGAATAAATAAAAATATTGATTCAGATAAAAAGTCCATTTCAGATCGTTCGAAGAAATGGACTTTTTTTGCACATAGATGAGGAAATATTATGAAACTTACAACATTATGCTACATTGAAAAAGATGACAAATACCTGATGATCCACCGTATCAAGAAGAAACACGACGTTAATAAAGACAAGTGGATCGGCATTGGAGGGAAATTTGAGCGGGGGGAGAGCCCGGAGGACTGCATTTTAAGGGAGACGAAGGAGGAGACAGGCCTGACCCTCACAAGCTATAGACTTCGGGGCGTTCTGACTTTCGTGTACAATGATGATGATGCCGAAATGGAGTACATTTTCCTCTACACGGCAGACGGTTTTACAGGTGAGCTGGCAGACTGCAATGAGGGGACTCTGGAGTGGGTTCCTAAGACTGAGATTGACAGCCTGAACCTCTGGGAAGGCGATCGGATCTTCCATCGTCTCCTGGACGAGGAAGCGCCGTTCTTCTCCTTAAAACTCCGCTACCAGGATGATCTCTTAAAGGAAGCGGTCCTGGACGGAAAGCCGCTGGAGCTTCTTGATCTCCTCGATGAGAACGGGGAGCCGTCGGGACAGGTGAGAGAGCGCACGCTGGTCCACCTCAACGGTGACTGGCACCGGACGAGCCATGTCTGGGTCGTAAGAAGACGGGGGGACGGCGGACATGACCTGCTTTTACAGAAGCGGAGCCAAGGGAAGGATTCCTTCGGGGGCTGCTACGATATCTCCAGCGCCGGACATATCCCGGCGGGACAGGATTATCTGGAGTCGGCGCTCAGGGAGTTAAAGGAAGAGCTGGGAATTGCGGCAGAGCCGGAAGACCTGCGGCTTGTCGGGGTCCATGACGGGCGCTATGAAGGCGGGTTCCATGGACGGATCTTTAAGAATCATGAGAAGAGTCATGTTTTTGTCTATGAAAAGCCGGTAGAGATTGAAAAACTCAAGCTTCAGAAAGAAGAAGTGGAGTCTGTGAAGTGGATGCGGATCGAGGATGTCCTGGTGGCGGTGAAAGCCCATGATCCGGGATACTGTCTGTTCGAGGATGAGATTGAGATGCTCAGTGAGGTTTTCGCATGAACGGGGGCATGGAATTATATCTGCACATGCCGTTCTGCGTGAGAAAATGCGCTTATTGCGATTTCCTTTCGTTTCCGACGGACCAGGAGACCCAGAACCTGTACACGAGGCGGCTCAGGGAAGATATTGACGCCATGGGAAAAAAATATGGGGACATTCCGGTAGATACGATCTTTATCGGCGGCGGAACCCCGTCCGTGCCGGATTCGGCGCTGATCGTCGGGATCATGGAACATGTGCGGAAGGCGTTTCATGTGGCGGAAGACGCGGAGATCTCCATGGAGGCGAACCCTGGAACCGTGACAAGGGAGAAACTCACAGATTACAGGCGGGCCGGGATCAATCGTCTGAGCTTTGGACTCCAATCGGCAAATGACAGAGAGCTAAAGCTTCTCGGCCGGATCCATACCTGGGCGGAATTCCTGGAGAGCTTCCATCTGGCCCGGGAGTGCGGGTTCACGAACATCAATATCGACCTTATGTCAGCGTTGCCGGGACAGACCCGCGAGTCCTGGAAGGACACCTTAAAGCGGGTCACGGACCTGAATCCAGAACATATCTCGGCGTACAGCCTGATCATTGAGGACGGAACTCCTTTTGGTGAGAAGTACGGGAGCGAAGAGGGACGGAAACTTCTTCCCGACGAGGATTCCGAGAGGGAGATGTACCACGAGACGAAGCGGTTCCTGCGGGACTGTGGGTATGAGCGGTACGAGATCTCAAACTATGCGAAGCCGGGGAGAGCGTGCCGCCACAATATCGGCTACTGGACAGGCGTGCCCTATCTGGGACTGGGACTCGGGGCATCCTCCTACATGGACGGCTGTAGGTTCGCGGTCAATTCTGATATGAAGCAATATCTGGAAGAAAAGCCGGGGATGTTTACGGATGTGGAAAAGCTCACGAAGAAAGACATGGAGGAGGAATTCTTCTATGTGGGACTCCGGATGACAGCAGGGGTATCCCTCTCGGAGTTTGAGCGGAGGTTCGGGGTGTCCGCGAAGGACGTCTATCCGGGGCTCATGGAAACGTTTGTGGAGGAAAAAGCGGCGGCATTTCAGGGCGACCGGTTCGTTCTGACGGATTATGGACTTGATGTAAGCAATTATATTATGGCGCAGTTTCTGCAGGACTAAAGATCCTGCGGAGACCGCGCTTTTTTCAGCCGTAGTTTTCGATGTCAGAGATCCTGCGTGGAGTGAAAAAGGGCATGCATGCTGAGAAAAAACAAGCAGATCATAAGCACAGCTTAAATGGTACAAAGGATTAAAAAGCAGAATACGTATATAGATCATGTAAAAAACATGGTAAAACTGCATAAAACTACTATCAAAAATGACAAAAATGTGATATAATTTATACAATCCAATGAAATGCATGGTTGTGCATCTTGCACGGAGAGACTGTATCCAAAAAACAGGGGGATATTATTATGGCTAAGGAAATGATCGCAATGCTTCTTGCAGGCGGCCAGGGTTCAAGACTCTACGCTCTGACACAGAAGCTTGCAAAACCGGCAGTCCCTTTCGGCGGAAAATACAGAATTATTGATTTCCCGCTCTCGAACTGCGTAAACTCCGGAATTGATACCGTGGGAATTCTGACCCAGTACCAGCCGATGGTACTGAATGAGTATATCGGAAACGGCCAGCCGTGGGATCTCGACCGTCTTTACGGCGGAGTACATGTGCTGCCGCCGTATCAGAAGGCATCCGGTTCCGACTGGTATAAGGGAACCGCAAACGCAATCTATCAGAACATTCCGTTTATCGAGCGCTACGATCCGCAGTACGTCATCATCTTATCCGGTGACCAGATCTGCAAGCAGGATTACAGTGATTTCCTGCGCTTCCACAAAGAAAAAGGCGCGGAATTCAGTGTTGCGGTTATGGAAGTGCCGTGGGACGAGGCATCCCGCTTCGGTCTGATGGTTGCGGACGGGGACGACCGGATCACAGAGTTTCAGGAGAAACCGAAGAACCCGAAGTCAAATCTGGCTTCCATGGGAATCTATATCTTCAACTGGGATATCTTAAAGAAGTACCTGATCGAGGACGAGGCAGACCCGAATTCCGAGAATGATTTCGGAAACAACATCATTCCGAACCTCTTAAAAGACGGTCGGAAGATGTACGCGTACCACTTTGCGGGATATTGGAAGGACGTTGGAACGATCTCCTCCCTCTGGGAAGCAAATATGGAGGTTCTTGATCCGGAACACAGCGGGATCGACATCTTTGATGAAAACTGGAAGATCTACAGCCGGAACAGCGGTATGACCGGTCACAAGATCGGCTCCAACGCAGTCGTTGAGAATTCCATGATCACAGACGGATGCCGGATCGACGGAAGTATTAAGCATTCGATCCTGTTCTCCGGTGTCCGGGTAGAAAAGGGAGCAAAGATCGAAGATGCCGTTGTCATGGGCAAAACGGTCATAAAGGCCGGAGCCGTTGTAGAACACTGTATCGTAGCGGAAAACGTTGTGATCGGTGAAAATGCCGTTGTTGGATCCATGCCGAAGGGGGAAGAACACGGCGTTGCGACTATCGGTTCCGGAATCACCATCGGAAAGGGCGCAAAGATCGGCCCGAACGCCATGGTCAATAAAAATGTGGAGGATGGTGAAGAACAATGGTAAATTCCAATGCAAATGCGATCGGTATTATTTTTCCAAACAGTTATGATAATCTGGTGCCGGAGCTTGCGGGTGACCGCCTGATGGCATCGATCCCGTTTGCGGGACGTTACCGGATCATCGACTTCCTGCTTTCCAGTCTCGCAAACAGCGGGATCAGCAATATTGCCATCGTGGTACGGGAGAATTATCATTCCCTGATGGATCATCTGGGCTCCGGACGAGCGTGGGATCTTCTCAGAAAAAACGGAGGTCTCAGTATTTTCCCGCCCTATGCGGAGAAAAATATGAAGGTCTACAGCGGACGCGTCGAGGCACTTGAGAGTATCCTTCCGTATCTGAAAAGCAAAAAAGAAAAGTATGTGATCATGATGGACGCCAATATCGCGGTAGATTTTGATTTCAACGCAATGTTAGCGGAACATATCGAGAGCGGTGCCGATGTGACGGTTGCCTACACAGAGCAGGAGATTCCGGCGGAACTGATCCGCGTAGGTGCCCACGGGGATATGTATTACACGTTAAAGCTTGATGACGGACGCGTGAGACGGATCTTTATGAATTCCGAAATGTGCGGAAAACAGAACCTCTCCATGAATATTTATATTATGGATAGAGAAGCACTGATCGATAAGATCCATGCGGCGTTTGTACGTGGATATTCCTACTTCGAGCGTGATATCCTTGCGCCGCGTCTTGAGAAGTACAACATCCGCGGATATAAATATGATGGATATTACGCGCGGATCTGCGGCTTAAAGAGCTACTTCGATGAGAATATGAAACTTCTCGATGATGAGAATCTGGACGCGCTGTTTACCGGTGGTCAGATCTACACAAAGATCCGTGATGACAACCCGACAAGATATATTAACGGATGTAAGACAAAAAATAACCTTGTGGCTGATGGCTGCGTGATCGAGGGAGATGTGGAGAACTGCGTTCTCTTCCGAGGTGTTAAGATCGCGAAGGGCGCAAAGATCAGAAACAGTGTCCTGATGCAGGATACGGTGGTGAAAGCAGGCGCACGGCTGGATTACGTTGTCACAGACAAGAACGTGACGATTGAGGTTGGCCAGGAGCTGAAAGGAACGGATACACAGCCGTTTTATGTGGCGAAGGGGCATACTGTTTAAAGATAGGAACGAGCCTGTGAATTCAGGAGAGGTCTTGAATCACATAAGATATGTATAATTGAGAAAGGGAATCTTTCCAGAGCATTTTTACATACTCTGGAGAGATTCCCTTTTTTGCCATGCAGCAGGAAGAATTTATTAGTGGATGTCCTTCCAGTCCTGCCATATATCGGGTGGAAACTCATATGACGGGGCAGATGAACTTAAGACTGGATCAGATAGACCTCAGAACGCTCAACGCCGTGATTTCTTGTTTCCGAATGTGTGTTATAAAAAATATCGATATGTTTTCCTTTGACGCCGCCTCCGACGTCCTCAGCGATATACTCGACACCATCGATCAAAAGGTGGCTTCCAAGCGGAATGACCCGCGGGTCAACGGCTACGGTGCGGCTTGCGGTCGCCTGGGTTCCGGTCTTTGTGAGACGGCCGTAGCCCTCGGAGCAGCTTCTGCATGGGCAGTAAGCTGTGGTCTTAAATGTACCTAAGGAAACGAGTGTGGCATTTTTGATGATCTTTGTTGCGGTATCGTACTGGTAAGCTAACGGAAGTGCTGTGCCGTTCACGCTGAGCTTGATCATGTAGGTGTCATCCGGGATGGAGGACCAGTCGATCATGATCTCAAAGCCGTGGGCACCGTTTCCGATACCGCTTTCCTTTAAGTCATTGCGCTCGATATCAGCTTCGGCGGTCTCCGCTAAGAGAGACTCGCCTGTATGGGAGTTGACCACAGTGACGGTGACGGAGACCGGGGTATCCGGGGCAGCGGAGTTCCACGCCCATCCGGAAACCTTATTTCCGTCGATGCTGTCCAGGTGGCCAGAGTTTTTCGGGGTACTTGCGAATGCACATACGGTGTTTAAGAGCATCGAGATGACGGTCAGTAAAACACAGATGGTCAATCTAAATTTCTTCATATAACAATCCTTTCTTTTTTGTTTCACATCTATTACAAATTATATGCAGACATGTAACAGAAATGTAACAATTTGGAAACAAGTATGTATTATACATGATTTTCCAGATTTGTCAAGTTTTTGGGTATTACTGCCAGGACGCAAACAGTCCCACCATATGGCAGAAATGTTCTTAATGTGACGTAAAGCCCCCGGGATTCACAGGAAAATCCAGGGTAAAGCCGGGCGGATCCTGTAAAATCCTGGCAGAAAAAGGCGATGAAAAAAATAGTGAAAAAAATGTGAAAATAAACAAAAGCCCTTGACAAACAACACACTAAGTAATATAGTAACAACTGTAAATGTTAGCACTCCTCAATAAAGAGTGCTAATAAAGAAAAGAGAAGAGGTGAGAGATTTGGAACTGGATGAGAGAAAAGAAAAAATTTTAAAAGCGATTATCCAGACGTATCTGGAAACCGGTGAGCCGGTGGGATCCAGAACGATTTCCAAATACTCGGATCTGAAGCTCAGCTCCGCGACGATCCGAAATGAGATGTCTGATCTGGAAGAACTTGGTTACATCATTCAGCCGCATACCTCGGCGGGACGAATTCCTTCCGATAAAGGTTACCGCTTCTATGTTGACCAGATCATCAAAGAAAAAGACAGTCAGGTCGAGCATATGCAGGAACTTATGATCCAGCGGGTAGACCGCGTGGAACTGCTCCTGAAGCAGCTTGCAAAGGTTCTTGCCAACAATACGAACTATGCGACCCTGATCAGCGGACCGAGTTACAACCAGACAAAGTTAAAGTTTATCCAGCTCTCGAAGGTGGAGGAACACAAACTTCTGGTGGTAGTCGTTGTGGAAGGAAATATTATAAGAAACTCTTTCGTTACGATCGATGAGGAACTCAGTGATGAAGAGCTTCTGAATTTAAATATTCTTTTAAACAGCAGCCTGAACGGTCTGACGATCGAGGAGATCAACCTTGGTGTGATCGCAAAGATGAAAGAACAGGCCGGATCCCACAGAAGAGTGGTGGATCTGGTGCTGAATGAAGTCAGTGAAGTGATCCGCTCCCAGGACGAAGATCTCCAGATCTATACCAGCGGGGCAACCAATATTTTCAAATACCCGGAGCTTTCCGATACGGAAAAAGCGAGCCAGCTGATCGGTACTTTAGAACATAAAGAACTTCTCAGGGGACTGATCGATGGGCAGCAGCAGAATAAAACGGATGATCCGGACAATGAAATTCAGGTCTATATCGGAGATGAAACTCCGGTCCAGAGTATGAAAGACTGCAGCATCGTAACCGCAAATTATGCGCTCGGCGATGGGATGCGCGGAACGATCGGTATCGTTGGTCCGAAACGAATGGATTACGAGAAGGTTGTTTCAACCTTGAGATCGCTGGTCGCGCAGCTGAACGAAACGTTTAAAAATGAAAGGTGAAGAGAGCAGTGAAAGAGAAAGAGTTAGAAAAAGAGAAAACGGAAAAAGCCGTTTCTGAGGAAAAAGAAACCAAAGAGGCAGCCGCTTCCGAAAAAGAAAATAAAGAGACGTCCGAAAAAGAGGAAAAAGCTTCTGAAACGAAGAAAGATCCGAAGGACGAGAAGATCGATGAGTTAAACGATAAGCTCAAGAGATCCATGGCGGAGTTTGATAACTACCGCAAGAGAACGGACAAGGAAAAGTCCGCAATGTATGAGATCGGCGCGAAGGACGTGATCGAGAAGATCCTTCCGATCGTCGATAACTTTGAAAGAGGTCTTAATTCCATTCCGGAAGACGCGAAAGGATCCGCGTTTGCAGACGGAATGGAAAAGATATATAAGCAATTTGTAAAGACACTCGATGATATGGGCGTTAAGCCGATCGAGGCAGTCGGAAAACCGTTCGACCCGAATTTTCACAACGCAGTGATGCATGTGGAGGATGAGAATCTCGGCGAGAATGTTGTGGCAGTGGAGCTTCAGAAGGGCTACACCTACAAGGACTCTATCGTCCGTCACAGCATGGTACAGGTTGCGAACTGACATTGAAACAATGTGATCATTCAGCAGAAGCTGCGGGATGGCCACTCATTCCTAATATTCCAAATTTAGAGGAGGAAAATCATTATGAGTAAGATCATTGGTATTGACTTAGGTACAACAAACAGCTGTGTAGCAGTTATGGAAGGCGGTAAACCAACAGTTATCGCCAATACAGAAGGTGTTAGAACAACACCGTCTATCGTTGCATTTACAAAGACAGGAGAGAGACTTGTGGGTGAGCCGGCAAAGCGTCAGGCAGTAACAAACGCTGACAGAACCATCTCCTCTATCAAGAGACATATGGGTACTGACTACAAGGTAGACATCGATGGCAAGAAGTACACACCGCAGGAGATCTCCGCGATGATCCTTCAGAAGTTAAAAGCGGATGCTGAGAGCTACCTCGGTGAGAAGGTAACAGAGGCTGTTATCACAGTTCCGGCTTACTTTAACGATGCCCAGCGTCAGGCAACAAAGGATGCAGGTAAGATCGCCGGTCTTGATGTAAAGCGTATCATCAACGAGCCGACAGCAGCAGCACTTGCTTACGGCCTTGACAACGAGAAAGAGCAGAAGATCATGGTATATGACCTTGGCGGCGGTACATTCGATGTCTCCATCATCGAGATCGGTGACGGCGTTATCGAAGTTCTTGCGACAAACGGTGATACACACCTCGGCGGTGATGATTTTGATAACCGTATCACACAGTGGATGATCGACGAGTTCAAGAAGACAGAGGGCGTAGATCTTTCCGGTGATAAGATGGCACTTCAGAGATTAAAAGAAGCTGCCGAGAAAGCAAAGAAAGAGCTTTCTTCCGCTACAACAACAAACATCAACCTTCCGTTCATCACAGCAACAGCTGAGGGTCCGAAGCACTTAGATATGAACCTCACAAGAGCTAAATTCGATGAGCTGACAAGCGACCTCATCGAGAGAACAGCGATTCCGGTACAGAACGCGTTAAGAGACGCTGGTTTAACAGCGGCAGAGCTCTCCAAGGTTCTCCTTGTAGGTGGTTCCACACGTATGCTTTCCGCACAGGAAAAGGTTAAACAGTTAACAGGCAAAGAGCCGAGCAAGAGCTTAAACCCGGATGAGTGCGTAGCTATCGGTGCAGCGATCCAGGGTGGTAAGTTAGCAGGCGATGCCGGTGCAGGTGACATCCTTCTTCTCGATGTAACTCCGCTTTCCCTCTCCATCGAGACAATGGGCGGCGTAGCGACTAAGCTGATCGAGAGAAATACAACGATCCCGACAAAGAAGAGTCAGGTATTCTCCACAGCTGCTGATAACCAGACAGCCGTAGATATCCACGTTGTACAGGGTGAGCGTGAGTTCGCAAGAGACAACAAGACTCTTGGACAGTTCCGTCTTGACGGCATCCTTCCGGCAAGAAGAGGTGTTCCGCAGATCGAAGTTACCTTCGATATCGATGCAAATGGTATCGTAAACGTATCCGCTAAGGACCTCGGCACAGGCAAAGAGCAGCACATCACCATCACATCTGGATCCAACATGTCCAAGGATGATATCGATAAGGCTGTTAAGGAGGCTGCAGCTTACGAGGCTGAGGATAAGAAGAAGAAAGAAGCGATCGATACAAGAAACGAAGCTGATTCCATGGTATTCCAGACAGAGAAGGCAATGGAGGAAGTCGGCGACAAGATCGACGCAAACGATAAAGCCGCTGTTGAGGCTGACTTGAAAGCCCTCAAGGAAGCGATCAACAAAGCTCCGGCAGAGCAGATGACAGACGCTCAGGTCGAGGAGATCAAGGCAGCGAAAGAGAAACTCATGAACAGCGCGCAGAAGCTCTTCGCAAAGGTTTATGAGCAGGCGCAGGCAGCTCAGGGCGCAGCAGGCGCACAGGGCCAGGCAGGTCCGCAGGCTGGACAGAGCGCAAGCCAGGCTGGATACGGCGATGATGTTGTTGATGGCGACTACAAAGAGGTCTAAATAATAGTTTGATCGAGCGGCAATGAAGACTAAAAAGGACGTTGCAAGCCAGCTTGCATAAGTCCTTTTTAGCCGGAATTGTCATTTGGCGGATGCCAAAGGTCTCTTGTTTTTGTGAAATGAAAACAGGAAGGCAGCCCGAGTCAGGCACAATAAATCCGAAAGAACGCCCAAGATGGGGCGTTCTTTCGGTTGCCTTATATCAAGATTTTGATCAGCAACGATCCGGAAATATTGCCGCGGCAGGACTCAGCCGTGACGTCTGAAGAAAGCTTCCGTCGGCAGGTTCCGTAAAAAGGTACGCGTGATGCGTGGTACCGCTCACTAACAGGAAAGGTAAGAATAAAGAAATGGCAGAGACCAAGAGAGATTATTACGAAGTCCTCGGCGTGCCGAAAGATGCGGACGAAGCGGCGTTAAAGAAAGCATATCGAGTTCTTGCAAAGAAATACCATCCGGACGCAAATCCGGGAGATAAAGAGGCGGAGGCAAAGTTCAAGGAAGCTTCCGAGGCATACAGCGTTTTAAGTGATCCGGAAAAGAGAAGAAAATATGACCAGTTCGGCCATGCGGCCTTCGAGGGCGGCGCAGGCGGAGCCGGCGGTTACGGCGGCTTCGATTTCAACGGAGCCGACATGGGAGACATCTTTGGAGATATCTTCGGAGACTTCTTCGGAGGTGGACGTTCCGCTTACGGAAGAAGCAGCAACGGTCCCATGCGCGGCGCAAATTTAAGAACCGGCGTAAGAATCACATTTGAAGAGGCGATTTTTGGCTGTGAGAAAGAGATCGAGCTCACATTAAAGGATGAATGCCCGAAGTGTCACGGAACAGGCGCAAAACCCGGTACGTCCCCGGTCACCTGTCCGAAATGTAACGGTAAAGGTAAGATCGTCTACACCCAGCAGTCCTTCTTCGGCCAGGTACAGAATGTCCAGACATGTCCGGACTGCCGCGGTACCGGTAAGATCGTCAAGGAGAAGTGCCCGGACTGCTACGGTACCGGATATATCTCCAGCAAGAAGAAGATCCAGGTCAAGATTCCGGCAGGTATCGACAACGGACAGAGCATCCGTATCGCAGGAAAAGGAGAGCCCGGAACGAACGGCGGCGAGAGAGGAGACCTTCTCGTTGAGGTAACGGTATCCAGAAGCCCGGTATTTATGCGCCAGGAGACATCCATCTTCTCCACAGTACCGATTTCCTTCGCGACAGCAGCCCTTGGCGGCCCGATCAAGATCAAGACCGTCGACGGTGAGGTTGAGTACGAGGTAAAACCGGGAACCCAGACCGACACAAAGGTACGTCTCCGCGGCAAGGGTGTTCCGTCACTGAGAAATAAGAACATCCGTGGTGACCATTATGTAACGCTTGTTGTTACAGTTCCGGAGAAGCTTACGGAGGAGCAGAAAGAAGCCTTAAAGCACTTCGATGACGCCATGAAGGGAATTTCCCCGGAGCCGAAGAAGAAGCGCGGGCTGTTTAAATAACATAGAGTCGCTATAGACAGGATCATGATATCCCACCGAATGTATGACATGAGAAAATGTGATAAGTTTGGTGGGATTTTTTTACAGTAGAATCAGCGCATCTGTCGAGAAAAGTTGTGTGGCAGGTCAAGACATAACTTATGCTTTTAACTCGGTTAGTAATATATTTTCGATTCGGTTAATATCTGGCTGTGTTGGTGTGAAACGTACACCATGATGTAAGAGATTAAGAATTTTTATGGCATTCTTTTCCAAACTTTGAATAAGTTTAGGATCTGTGATTCGGACAAGTTGTCCACCTTTTATGTAAGGGCCGTCTATATATGACGGTAAGACCGGAAACATATCCTGAAAAAGGAGGACGGATTTTTTGCCGAATATTTTAATGATTCTGACGGAATCAGTCGGTTTGTTTTCTGATTGTTTCTTTAAAATTAATTTTTCAAATTTCTCTATTTTTGAGCTGCATGGAACCATCCAGTATAAATTTTCAATTGGATCTTTAAATGCAAAGTAGTGAGGTCTTTTTGATTCTGAATAATTAATTTTTAGATATGGATCTTGAATTGTTGTAAAGAAACGATCAGAAATGAAATATAAGCACCCTTGTTGAAATACTATAAAATCACTTCCTATTCAGATGAATGAAGCCCCCTGAAAAATCAGAGGGCTTTAAAGACTTTAACACGGCCTATTTATGATTCGCATGACCGGAAGCGAACTACGTTAGCACGGTCTATTTATATCCCGCATGACCGGCAGCGGTCCACTTTTGAAGATAGATGCGCTATCTATTTATAGTATAGGTGATTCGGACAGATGTGTCAACTATAAAAACAGGCAGAACCTATCACTCCGATAAGTCCTGCCTGCTTTCATTATATGAGAAAAGAAGTTGGCAAACGATTGATTAGAAATCGAACATTCCAGCCGGTTTTGTATCCGGTTTCTTTGTGTCTGTGTATGTCTTGGCTGTCTCGTAGTCAACATCGTTGATCGGCCATGTCGGTTTCTTGCCCTCGTAAACCTCCTGAACGCCCATAGCTGCGAAGTAGGAAGCGCGGTGAGCCGCCTCAGATGTGTTGCCGCCGATATGCGGATAGATGATAACATTGTCGAGTGTAAGAAGCGGGTTAGCCGGATCAACCGGTTCCTTCTTGATCGCGTCAAGACCGGCACCTGCGATCACGCCATTCTTGCATGCCTCGTAGAGGGCATCCTCGTCCACGCAGCCGCCGCGAGCGGTGTTGATCAAGAATGCTGTCGGTTTCATCATTGCGAGACGCTCTTTGTTTACCATGTTCTTGGTAACCGGAGTGTTCGGGCAGTGAAGGGAAACATAGTCGCACTCTTTGAAGATGCGGTCAAGGTCGCGGACAACCTCAACGCCATCCGGGAACTCAGAAGCTGGTTTGTACGGGTCATATGCGAGAACATTCATCTCGAATGCGAGGCAGCGCTTTGCAACGCGGCTTCCGATGTTGCCGCAGCCGATCAGACCGATGGTCTTGCCGTTTAATGTGTTCTTGCGGACTTTTAATTTTGCCTTGTAGAAGTCATTTACCCATGTCTTATGAAGGACAGTCACGTTACGGCTGCACTCTAAGATGAGTAACATTGCTGTCTCTGCAACGGAGGTGCTGTTTGCGACCGGTGCGTAGAGAGCCTGAACGTTATTGTCGTGGCATGCCTTTACGTCAAGAGCGTCGAAACCAGCGCCGTGACGAACAACAACCTTTAAGTTCGGGTTTGACTCGATCACTTCACGTGTGATCGGTGTGATACGGACGATCATAGCATCCGGCTGATATTCCTTGAAATCAGCGAGAACGTCCTCTGTCTCAAATCCGCGGCCGTCGATTACAGTATGACCAGCATCCTCAAGAAGCTTGCGGCCTTCGGACATAATTTCCTGCGGGAGTAAAATTTTCCAACCCATGATAATACCTCCTATAATGAAACATTTTTGCTAAGCTGTTTTTCACTGTCTTTATTATAGCGGAGATTGTTCACAAAATAAAACAATCTGTTTTTGTAAGGTTGAAAAAGAAATGTTGTTGAATGGGAAAACTACAATGGTTCTTTATCACATAAGCGGTTTAACTTTGTGTGCAAGGTGTACGGTTTCAATCGTAGACGCATACTCAAGGAGAAGATTAATTAAAAATCTCATATATTGTGGCAGATAACGTCCTTTTGAGTATGCAATCGCAAGTTGGTGGGTAAGGCGAACACTGTTGGAACAAATAGGAAATATATTCATATCTACCGGGATTTCCTTTAAATGGTTTGCAAGGTGCATTTGCGTCATGATGCAGGCGGCAAAGCCCTCAGAGCATAATTGAAAACCAAGTGGCGTGTAGGTGCTGTAAGAGAATATCTTAGGCTGAATACCAGCGGAATCAAAACAGGAACGAATTTTATTCCATACGATATTTTTAAAAGCACAAAAAGGAAGTTCAGAAAACTGTGTGATCTCAATTCCGAGTATGCCCTGTTCCTTTAATGTTTCCTTGGTTTGGGGATAAAATTGTTCTAGAAGTTTTTCAGAAACGCATAAATACAATGTGTCATTCAAAAGTAATTTCTGTTCAATTTCAAGATATTTATCTGAATAAGCAATAATTCCAAGGTCCAGATCATTGCTGGTTAAAAGGGGTACCAGTTTGGAAGTAACAGCCTCAGTGATTTGAAAATCGACGAGAGGATATCGTTCATGAAATTTTGGAAGAACAGCTGAAAAACAGGTGTTTAACCGCAAGGCGCTTGAGGAAAAGCGGATGGTACCGCGTTCCTCCTTGGAAATATCAGAAAGTTTATCCTTTAAATTCTGCTGATTGGTATTGACTAGGTCTGCAAATTTTAACACTTCAATTCCGGCCGGTGTTAAAGATAATTTTGGTTTTCGGTAAAAGAGAGGGGTACCATAATAATTTTCAAGACGTTGAATGTGATTGCTTAATGTCTGTTGGGAAATATATAATTGGTTAGCTGTATTTGTCATATTCAGATTTTTTGATAATTCTGAGAAAAAATATAAACTTTCAATATCCATAAGGACCTCCATATATAAAGAACTACAAAAATTATTTGTAAAGAATCTAAAAAAGCTCTGTTGGATTTAGTAGTACAAATATATTACTATAAAGCTAACTAAAAAACAAGAACGATTGACTGGAAAATTGTGCGGAATGCACTAAAAGTAGAATATCGCGGAAGGTCAATAGGCAGAACGGAGGTCAATATGAAGTATAATTGTAGTAAGGTACGTGAGTTTGCGAGTGAGATCATGCAAAAAAATGGTCTGACAAAGGAAAAAAGTGATTTATTTGCAGAAAGCCTGATAGCAGCAGACATGAGAGGAATTTCGTCTCATGGTGTTACGAGATTAAAAACATACGCATATCGTCTGGAAGCAGGTCTTGTTGATGCAAAGGCAGAGACGACAATCATAAAAGAAGCGCCGTCATTAGTTTTAATGGATGCAAATAACGGACTCGGTGTTCCAGCAGCAATGGATGCAATGAAACTTTGCGTGGAAAGAGCAAGAACGACGGGATGCTGCTTCGCAGCAGTTAGAAACGGAAATCATTTTGGAATGGGAGAGTTCTTTACGGATTATGCTGCCCGGAATGGAATGATTGGAATCGCGATGACGAACGGACCGGCGGCACTAGCTCCGATCGGAGGGAAAAAAGCGATTCTTGGAACAAATCCACTAGCTGTCTCTGTACCGTCTGCAAAATATAGAACTGTTTCACTTGATATGGCGACAAGCGTTGTTGCAAGAGGAAAAGTGACACTTGCGAAGAAAAATGGTCAGAAGATTCCAGAAGGATGGGCAATCGACAAAGATGGTCACCCGACAACGGATCCAAACGCAGTAGCCTGTATGCTGCCGTTTGGCGGAGCGAAGGGATATGGAATAGGCTTGCTGATCGAATTGATGTGTTGTGGATTGGCTGGTGCGAAAAGTGGTCTAACCATGGGGTCATTTTATGATTTTAGCGGTAAAAAACAGGATGTAGGATATTTTGTAGGGGCAATCAACGTAGATGCAGTTGTTGGCGAAGACGAGTTTAAAAAGCAGTCCGATGAGATCCTTACATCAATCAAAGAATCTCCGAAGGCTGAGAAATGTGATGAGATATATCTTCCAGGTGAGATCGAACTAAATCGTGCGGAGAAAGCTGAAAAAGATGGGATGGAAATTTCAGATGCTGTTATGAAGGAATTGGATGAGATCAGCAAGAAATATGGGGTAATATTTAACTGTTAATGGTGAATGGCATGCTGTCTGAATAAATTCAGGCAGCATGTCATTTTATAATAAATTTTTCATCGCCATTGCATAGGAATGAAATTCCTGTGTGATGGCTTTTTTCATGCCCTCGGCGTAGTTGGGCAGGATCAGGTCGTTGCGGTAGACCAGGGAGATATCAATTTTTGAGAAGGAATGGTTCATTCTCAGGCAGTGACAATCCTCCGGCCAGGTGATCGCCCTTTTTTTATGATCGAAAAGGATCATCGGCGGCAGGAAAGCAGCACCCTGACCAGAACAGGCGAGCTGGTAAATGATGTTCTGATCGGATGCCTCGAGGATCGTCCGCGGCATGATCCCACAACGGTCATAGGCGCGGTCCAAAAGGGAGCGGATTCGGTTGTCGGAGGCGAGAAGGAGGATTGGAAAGTCTTTAAAATCCGATACATCGAGACCTTCAGCGGCGCTTTTGCTTAAAAGGTCTTGCCAGTGATCCGGGCAGTATTCTTTCAGCAGCTTATCATGGACCAGACAGAAAAGATATTCGGATGCCAGAGGAACTACATTCAGGTTAGATGCGGTGGGAGGAACGTCGACGCCAACGAAGAGATCGAGCTTTCCTGCCTGAAGGGCATCGACCATTTTCAACGTATAGGACTGGCGAAGATCCAGGGAAACATTTGGATATGTGTCGTGATACTGCTCCCATATCCCCGGAAAAAATATCTGGATCCGCTGTCTTGACATCCCGAGGACAAGATGCCCGAAACATTCGGCGGAGAGATCTGCCAGGGATGCCATCATCTGGGATTCATTCCGCAGCATCTGCTTTGAATAGAAGAGCATGGTCTCCCCGGCGGGGGTGAGCTTCAGATATGGTTTCCGCTGGAACAGCTCCACACCATATTCTTCTTCCAGACGCTTGATGGAGCCGGAGAGGGATTGTTGTGTGATATGAAGAGCTTCGGAAGCTTTCGTAAAATTCATTTCTTCCGCAAGCGCTATAAAGTATTGGCATGTTTTCAGGTTCATAGATACATCCACAGGAAAATACTGTTGAAAATAGATATTATAACTGTTGGTAAACTGTCATAATCGTATGATAGTATAAAAACAACAAGAAATCCAGTACATTTTATAGCAAATTAACGAAAGGAAGTATTCGTGATGGTTAAATTAATGGACTGCACACTGAGAGATGGTGCAAACGTAGTAGGAAAGGGATTTGATGAGGAGATCACAAAGATCGTCCTGAATATCCTGACGGAGAGCAATGTTCCGATTATTGAATTCGGAAACGCGGGCGGAATTGGAGCCTATGAGGTTGCGGGATTTACAAATGCCCTGACTGATATGGAGTATCTGGATCTGGTACAGCCTTATCTTGGAAAATCAGAGATCGGCATGTTCTTAAATGCAAAGAGATTCCGTGAACCATATATGGAGCTCGCGGCATCCAAGGGAATGAGATTCTTACGCTGTGGTGCTGATGCCGGGGACGCGAGAAAAATCTCAGAAGTACCGGTAAAGACGATCAAGAAATGCGGAATGAAAGCTTACTACTCCGCAATGAAGGCATATCTACTCACGCCGGAAGAACTGGCAGAGGAAGCAAAATTCCTGGAATCCATCGGACTTGATGAGTTTACGATTATGGATTCTGCTGGAACCATGATGCCGGATGATGTAAAGAGAGCGACAGAGTGCTGCAAGAACGCGGTAAAGATCCCGGTAGCGTTCCACTGCCACAATAACCTTGGTCTTTCCGCCGCGAATGCCATCGCAGCCTATGAGAGCGGAGCAGATATTTTAGACTGCGGACTCATGGGAATGGCGAGGAGCGCAGGAAACCTCCCGACAGAGGCGGCCGTGGCATTCATGCGGAAATACGGGGAATTCAAGGACATTGACCTCTACGTAATGTTAAACGGAATCGATCAGAGACTTCTCCCGGCAATGGAAAAGCATTCCTATCATGACGCGATCCCGCCGTACGATCTGATCCTCGGTGTATCCGGAGCACATTCCAGTTTCGGAAAGACATTCAAGGCAGTCGCAAAGGATACAGGTGTTGATCTCTACAAATTGATCGTTGAGGTCAGCAAGATTAACAGAAAGAATCCGAGTGAAGATCTGATGCGTGAAGTGGCAGAAAAAATCAAATAAAAAGAGGGAATAATCGTGAAAGTAGCAATTGTTGGAACATATCCGGCAGGGACATATGAGAAGTTTAAAAAGTATTTTGCAAAAAAGCCGGAGATCGAAGTTGTAGAAATCAATACCCAGGAAAAATTTGACGCGCTGACAGAGGCGGATGCCATCGTACTCCGTATCTTTAAGATGCCGAAGGAGGTCGTAGCCCGGATCAAAGGGCTGAAGATGATCATGCGCTGGGGCGCCGGATTTGATTCTGTCGACATCGAGGAGGCGGGAAATCATGGAATTTATGTCTGCAATACGCCTGGCGCAAATGCTTATGCAGTAGCGGAGCTTACTGTAGCTTTGATGCTTACCGTCGGAAGAAAGTTGATCTGCCATGACCGTAAAATTCATCAGGGAGAGTGGAGCAAGAACACATTCTTAAATCAGACAAGAACTTTAAACAATAAAGTAGTCGGCATCATCGGCGGCGGAAATATCGGCCGTCAGGTGGCATCCAGGGTACAGGCATTCGGATCAACCGTCCAGTATTATGACCCGTTCCGCCTGCCGGAGGAGACGGAAGAGAAACTCCGCATGAAATACGTGGGTCTTGATGAATTGATCCGCACCAGCGATGTGATCACCCTTCACGTACCGTTAATGGATTCCACGCGCCATATGATCGGGGAGAAAGAGATCGAAAAGATGAAAGACGGAGCGATTCTCATCAACGTTGCGAGAGGCGGACTTATGGATGATGCGGCTGTTGTGAGCGCGGTAAATTCCGGAAAGCTTTCCGGTGCTGGAATCGACTGTGTGGAAGAAGAACCGGCAAAACCAGGCAGCCCGATCCTTGAAAACCCGAATATTATCGTGACTCCACATGTAGGCGGCGGTTCCGCGGATATCTCCGATGTCATGTTCCCGATGATCACGGATAATATTGAGTTGCTGGAGAAAAAGACAGAGCCAAAGTATGTAGTGAATAAACAATATGTGCGGATTGGCTAAAATGGTATTTAATGGAAATGAAATAGATTAATATTTCAATAACTACAAAGAAAACTTGTTAAGAATGTATAAAATCATTGTTGGATATATCCTCCAAATAATGATAATATAAAGTCAACAAAAGAAAGAAGAAAAAACAGATAAAAAACAGCACAAATAACAATGAGAGAAAAATCAGGAGGAAGAAAATATGAAAAAACGTATAGCTTTACTGACTGTGGCAACACTTGTTATGTCAACTTTGACTGGATGTGGCTCGAACAGCACAGCACCGGAGACAACAGCTGCAGCAACTACTCAGGCAGAAAAGGAAACAACGACTTCTGATACACAGGCTGCATCGACGGGTGATACCAGTGAATGGTCTAAAACGATTACACTTGCTGATGGAAGTACATATCCGTCAGGTACAGTGACGATCATTGCTCCATTCTCAGCTGGCGGCGGTGTGGATCTTGGTGATCGTTTATTTGCTAAATATGCTCAAAAGTGGACAGACGCAACACTGATCGTTGAAAATATTACAGGCGGAAGCGGACTTGTAGGAATTCAGACGGGTTTAGGACGTGCAACAGATGGATCTGTCATGTGGCACATCGACCCGGGTGCACAGTATGTTTCCACCACAAACTCCACCTGTCCGTTTGATGTAGTGAATGATATGGGACATATTGGTTTCTTCGTAGCAGATGATCGTGTATGGGCTGTGAAACCAGATGAAACAAGATTTACCACAGCAGAAGAAATGTTTGCATATGCAAAGGATCATCCGGGTGAAATTAGTATTGCAGCATCAGGAACTGGAACCATCGCGGCTCTTGCAACGCAGTACATTGCTAATACAGCTGGTGTAGAGTTCAACATTATTGGTTATAACGGTTCTTCTGAAGCAAAAGCAGCGTTCCTTGGCGGACATTGTGACGTAATGTCAGCTGGTGTCAGTGAGGCAAGAACAATGTTGGATGAGAACCAGTGTAAGGTATTATTTACAATGACGGATGAAAGAATTTATGACGACGTTCCAACTGTAAAAGAACTTGGATATGATTGTACATCTCTTTCTACATACCGTGGTTTAGCGATGTCCTCCAAGGTAGATCCTGCAATTGTTGAATACTGGGATAAGATCATGGAGAAGGTTTGTGAAGATCCAGATTTTATTGCAGAGGCAGATAATATGGGACTTGTAATTCGTTTCCAGAACACAGAAGAAGCATTAAAGACTTTCAGTGAATATAATCCGATTTGGTACGATTTAAAAGAATCTCTTGGAATGTAAGAAGCGAAGAAAGATAGGCGATGCGGATACATTCTGCATCGCTTGTCTTATTATAGAGACAGAAAGGGCTGAATAGTATGACAATGAAATTAAAAGAACGTGTATCAGCAGTGTTTTTATTTTTGCTGTTTGGATTTGCGTTCATCTATAGCAGAAAGTTTCCGGATATTCCCAAAATCATTCCGACAGGAATCACGGTTCTTGGATGCATTTTAAGTGCTATGTTGTTTGTACGTACATTTTATATGCATTACAAGGAAGATGAAAATTTTGATGCCGCAGCACTGGCAGAACAGAAAGCTGCGACAAAGAAGATTGCAATAGCAATTTTAATGCTTATTATATATGTTGGACTGATTAAAGTTGTTGGATTTTATACGATTTCCTTTGTGTTCATGATGGCGTTCTCTTATGTGATCGATACAGAAAAACACAAGTTATGGACATATCCGGTTGTAGCAATTGGAGTGCTTGCTGTTATTTATGGTATTTTCAGCATGTTCTTACAGGTTCCGCTGCCAAAAGGATTTTTAATCTAAGGAGGAGGGAAATATATGTTATCAAATATTCTGATGGGTTTTAGTACAGCATTTAACCCAATGAACTTACTGCTCCTTATGGGTGGAACTGTTTTGGGAATTTTGTTTGGAGCGCTTCCGGGCGTATCATCGACGATGGGCGTAGCTGTGTTGATTCCTCTTACTTATGGAATGGACGCGGCAAGTGGATTGATTATGCTGGCCGGTATCTACTGCGGTTCGACATATGGAGGAAGTATTTCAGCATGTCTTCTTAATACACCTGGTACACCGGCTTCTGCAGCGACAACGATGGATGGTTTCCCAATGACCAGAAAAGGACGTGGCGGTGAAGCATTACAGGAGGCGTGCATCGCATCTTTCTGGGGCGGAATTGCAGGAGCACTTGCATTATTCTTCTTGGCACCGCCGATTGCGAATTTCTCATTGAAATTTGGATCACAGGAAAATGCAATGATGGCCGTGTTCGGACTGACAATTATTGTATCTCTTTCAAGTGGTTCACTTTTAAAAGGATTCATTTCTGGGTTATTAGGTCTTCTTGTTTCAATGGTCGGAATGGATGTTGCAACAGCATATCCGAGGTATATATTTAACATTACAGCTTTATATGGTGGTATTGCAATTATTCCGGCAATCGTTGGTTTGTATTCCCTGACACAGCTATTGACTTCATCAGGAGAGAAAACAGGTGTGTTAACAGACGATAATATTAAAAAGCTTCATGTGCCGAAGATTACACCAAAGGATTTCGTGAGATATCCGCTCACATATATTAAATCTTCTATCATTGGCGCATTTGTAGGAATTGTACCAGGTGCAGGCGGAAATATTGCTGGTTATATGGCATATAACGAAGCTAAAAGAACGTCAAAAACTCCAGATGAATTCGGAAAAGGATGTCGTGAAGGTGTAGCAGCAACAGAGTCAGCGAACAACGCAGTCTGCGGCGGATCACTGATTCCAATGCTTACACTTGGTATTCCTGGAAACTCCGTAGCAGCAGTGCTGATGGGCGGACTTATGATTCAGGGGTTGAATCCGGGATTCAGCTTATTTACAAACTATGCACATGTAACATATCCGTTCTTAGCAGGCTTCGTGCTTGCCCAGTTTGCATTCACAATAGTGGGATTGATTGGCGCAAAACAGTTTGCACAGGTTGTTAAAGTTCCGAAGGGATTTCTGTTAGCGGGTATTGGTGTCCTGTGTGTAGTAGGTTCTTACGCGGCAAGCAATAATATTACAGATGTTTATATTATGCTTATTTTTGGTATTGTCGGATATTTTTTAAAGACAGCCGGATTCGATATTTCTGCAATTGTTCTTGGCTTAATGCTTGGTTCTCTTGCGGAGGCTGGATTTATGCAGGCATTTAATTTATGCCATAAATCTATAGGAGCAACTTTGATGAGCTTTGTAACAAGACCAATCAGCCTGGTTCTTCTGATTATTTGCGTGGTAAGCTGTTTCTCACCGTTAATGAGTGCTCACAAGAAGAAAAAAGCTCAGTCATAAAAGGAAGGCTGTGTAAATGGTCCTTTTCACATGGATACTGTTGGTAGGGACATTGAGATGGTCAATGTCCCTTGTTTTTTATTAAGAGGTGTACGAATGGAAGATATTATTATTCGAAATGGATCAATCGTTGATGTTGAAAATGAGAAGATCGTAAAAGGCGATATCTCAGTAAAAGATGGTAAAATTGTAAAAATCTGTTCCCATATAGAAGAACATGCGACAAGTGAAATTGACGCAGACGGATGCTATGTGACACCAGGCTTGATCGACCATCATACACATATTTATCCGTTGGCAGCAATCGGAACAGCTGGTGAAGCAGTATGCTTTGGATCTGGAGTTACGACCGCAGTGGATGCGGGAAGCACAGGCTGTGACAATTATGAACAGTATCGTGGCTGGCTTGGAATGGAAAAGTTATCGATCATGCCATATATCAATGTTTGCAGTGTGGGATTGTCCACACTTCCAAAGCAAATGGAGGATGTTCGACCGGAGCATATGGATGAAGGAAAACTCAAAGAATTATTTGATAAATACGGAGATGAACTGCTTGGCTTAAAGCTAAGAACAAGTAAAAATATTGTGGGAGAGCTGGGACTTGAACCGTTAAAAGCGGCAGTTAAGATAGGAGAGAAGATCAACAGACCATTGATGGTACACATTACAAATCCGCCGGCAGAGATGGAAAAAGTTCTGGAGATCCTCAGACCAGGAGATATCGTGACACATATGTACCAGAATGTCGGTTATACAATTTTAGAAAACGGTCATATTGCAGACTGTGTATGGAAAGCGAGAGAACGAGGCGTTATTTTTGAAGCGGCGGATGCAAGAGCACATTTCTCATTTGAAGTTTCAGAAAAAGCGATTGCTGAAAAATTCTATCCTGATCTGTTGGGAACTGATGTTACCCGCCTAAGCATGCATTTACGTCCGACAGCATTCAATATGGCGATGCAGATATCAAAATACACATACCTGGGAATGCCGTTTGAAAAAGTAATTAAGGCTGCGACTTGGAACAATGCGGAGAATATGGGTATTTCGGATCGGGTAGGAAGTCTTAAGGAAGGAAAACAGGCAGATATTGCAGTGTTCCGTGTACATGAAGGCAAAAATGTATTTGGTGACAGACCATATACAGATGAGACAGCTTCATTCCGGGAAGGCAACAAAGTATTTGAACCTGTACTTACAGTGAAAAAAGGTGAGATGGTTTATCGAAATGTAACTTTCTAGAATATTTTTAAATCGAAACGATATGAGGGAATCCCCTATCAAAGTGTCTATTAGTACAGGATAGGGGATTCATCATAATTGTTAGTTTGGTCGAACCTTTGCAATTACATTAAACACATCCTTTGTGATTGTAATAAAGTCATGGGCATATTCTGGAAGAAAACGTTCCTTATGATATGCGAGTACGAGCCGGTGGTTGATAAGAGATTTCTTTAACGCAAGCGGAAAAGCGTTGGCGTTCGGGTTTGCGGCTAAAAGCGTCGGGAGACGCATCTGGGTACAGAAGAATGCCCCATAATTATATGGATAGAGAGACATGAAAAGCTCTGTGGTCTGGGATTCCAGAAAAATATTTGGTTTTACTTTTACATCGAGGAAACACTGGTCCAAAGTCTTTCGGAGCTTCATGGACGGGGCCGGGAGCAGGAAGGGAATTTTTGAAAAGTGCGCCAGGTCCACACCGCCTAAGGATTCCTCTTTTAACTTTTGCCAGGAAGTGGGGTAATAACGCTGCAGAAGTTCATCGGAACAGACAAGGTAAATGTGGTCGGTAAGGAGTGTGGTGGTGGAAAGCTTCGGATTGTCCTGGTACATGATTCCGATAAAGAGATCCAGTTCGCCGTTGTAAAGACGTTCCTCCATTTTATTAGAAGATTCGTTGCAAAGCTCGATCTTGATATTCGGCCACTTCGCATAGAAGCGCGGCAGAATCTCAGGCAGACAGATCTGTCCTCGGTATGTCGGGATGCCAAGTTTCAGATTGCCGATACTTTTTTCAGAGATATCCGCGAGACGATTCTGGAATTCGTGTTCCTCAGCGAGAATCTTCACAGCGACGGCGTAAAGCTGTTCTCCGGCGTATGTAAGGGCGAGCTTTGGCTTCCTATGGAAAAGTGGAACGCCGTAATACTGCTCAAGGCGCTGGATGTGCTGGCTCAAGTTCTGTTGGGAGATGTAGAGCTTCTGGGCAGTGTTGGTGACGTGAAGTTCTTTGGCTAGTTCAACAAAATAATATAAACTGAGTAAATTCATAAAAAGATCCCTTCTATCATTTGCAAGACGTAACTATTCAGTGCCTTCCAGCCTATGTTTTCCTATGTTCAGCGCAGCAAGTGCGCAGACCGACTGAACAGTTACTGTAAAACGACGTTTTGCGAAAATGACGGATGATCCGCCAGTATTTTCATTATATATAACGTTTATCAGAATGTAAAGTGGATAACAAAAAATTATTGTGAAAAGCAAACAAATACATTGTTTGTAATTGTCATAGACCTGCGATACAATATGGTCAGAAAGAGATGAGAGAGCAAAAGAAGCGATCTCAACCACATAAAAATCCAAGGAAAAGGAGATTACAAAATGGCAGTAGGTAAGAGAATCTATTTAAAGAGACACATGCCGGACAAAGAGGTTATGATGCAGTTCAAGAACATTCCGGCGTCCAACACATGTGATGTAATGGGAAGAAACGCGGCAATGAATCCGAGAATCCGCCTTGTAAGCCAGCCGAAAGAGCAGATGGCAGTCGGACCGGCACTCACTGTTAAGGCAAGAGGCGGTGACAACCTTGCCCTTCATGCGGCATTAAACATTGCTCAGGAAGGCGACTTTATCGTAGTGTCCAACGAGGAAGATGATACACGTTCCCTTATGGGTGAGATCATGATGGCTTACCTTCGTTATGACAGAAAAGTTGCCGGTATCGTTATCGATGGACCGATCCGTGATATCGATGAGATCGGCAAATGGGATTTCCCGGTATACTGTACAGGTACAACACCGGGCGGCCCGTACAAAGAGGGACCGGGCGAAGTTAATGTGCCGGTAGCATGCGGCGGAATCAGCGTAAACCCGGGAGACATCATCCTGGCTGATCCGGATGGCGTTATCGTTATCCCGAGAAAAGACGCTGCTCAGATCTTAGAGGATGCGAAGAAGTTCCAGGCAGCAGATGAGAGCAAGCTTGTGGCTGCAAAGAACGGCACAGCAAAGAGAGAATGGGTCGAGAAGACTCTCGCGGCAAAAGAGTTCGAGATCATCGACGACGTTTACGAGCCGTAATCCAGATCATATACTGACAGTTCGCCATGCGCGGAGCTGGTCGAAAAGCCGCTGTGGATTTATTTGCAGAGACGTTTGACTAAATCAGGTATGGAAATAGAACTGCTGTCTTCCCGGGCGGTCAAATGTCCGGGGAGAGTTCAGCATCCATTCATTTCATAATGAAGACCTCTATACTTTATGTTTGTTATACCCCAAACCTTATTTTGCGAAAAGCAGATCAGGGACAGGTTGAGCTTCCTGTCCCTGGTCTGCTTTTTGCATTTTTGACACAGGTGTCTGAAAACACGAGATTAAATATGAAAGGCCAATCGTAAAAATAAAGGAAACAATAGTTACATAACAATGATTCTTTGTTAAAATAGAAGAAATATGTTGTTTGTATTTGATGAAGAACAGAGATACAATATGGACATAAAGAGATTGGCCCAATCAAAAGAAAACAAAAAATATTTTTACGGGGGTACATATGACAGTTGCGTCTCTATTTAGCGACATGATCCTCATTGGCGTGTTCATGCTCGCAGGTTTTTTTGTAAGAGAAATCGTGAAACCTATCCAGAAGCTGTTCCTTCCGGCTTCCCTGATCGGAGGACTTCTGGCACTGATCCTTGGTCAGCAGATGCTTGGCCTTGTTGAAATTCCGGAGTCTTTCTCAAAATTCTCCAACGTCCTGATCGCTCCGATCATGGCAGCATTGTTATTCGGCGTTACGATCAACCGAAAAAAGGTTGTTGGTTACCTTGATTATATCTGCGTGGAGCAGGGAATCTACGGTATGCAGATGGCAGTGGGCGCTGCTCTTGGAGCACTGCTCGCGGTGCTCTGGCCGGGTCTTCCGAAGGGATGGGGCACCATGGGTGTGTTCGCGTTCCAGGGAGGTCACGGAAACGCAGGTGCAGCAGGACAGACGTATGAGAATCTCGGCATTCCGGAAAATCTGTCTGTCGGAATGGTCCTTGCTACTTTTGGCCTGATCATGGCTATGTTAGTCGGCATGATCGTTGTAAACATCGGTGTAAGAAAAGGCTGGACAAAATTCGTGAAGGATGCGCAGAAACAGCCTGACTGGTACTATGGCGGAGTCCTTCCGGAGGAAAAGAGAAGTTCCATCGGCAGCACCGTGACAAGCTCCATCGGGATCAATCACCTTGCGCTTCAGGGCGGCTGGCTTCTCGCGGCGGTTTACGCAGGCCGTCTTCTGATCAAGGCTATCGGTCTTGTATGGCCGGGTGTCAGCGTTCTTCCGACTGTTATTCAGGGCATCCTCGGCGGCGCGATTATCTGGAATCTCGCGAAAGCAGTCAAACTTGACCGATACATTGATGTAAAGACCATCAAGCACGTCAGCGGATTTTTACTTGAGGTTGTTGTCCTCACAGCAATGGCAACACTCGATATCGAACTCATCAGTACATACATTGTGCCGATCGTGATCTACACAGCAATCTGCTGTGCTCTGACCCTTGCGATGTCTCTTGGCTTCTGCAAGCTGTTCTGCAAAGAAGAATGGTTTGAAAAAGCATTGATGGCATTCGGAGTAGGTACAGGAAACACGGCGACAGGTCTTGCACTTGTCCGTGCCGTTGACCCGGATTCCAACTCCAGCGCACCGGATAACCACGGTATCTACAGCGCGGTTATGTGCTGGAAGGAAGCTTTCGCAGGTCTCGTTCCGATGTGGACCATGTCCGGAATCGGAATGACTGTTGGTGTCGGCGGAGCGATGTTCGCGATCTGCATCATCGTAGGCTGCATCTTATTCGTTCGTCCGAATAGAAAAACAGCATAAAATTGAAAACCTTTGCGGGGCAGAGCGGGAACGCTCTGCCCTGCAAGTTTTTATATCGTGTGTCCGAATGCAACTAAAAAGAATCCTCAACAATAATATGACCGGCAGGATCGTAGAGAGTGAATTTGCGAATCTGTACAATGACCTGACCAGAGATATATTTTATAGTGGATTCATGAAAAAATGTCTCAAAATACCTGGATCCTGTTCGGGCATCCTGAGCGATCGCAAGATGATTGAACTCAGAATTAGAAGTCTTTTCAAAAAGAATGTAGTCACTTTTGAGTTTGGAATGGATGAGTTCCGGATTAAAATGAATAATAGCGTCTGTATAAATTAAAGAAGTTAAATTTTCATATGAAAAGCTTTCATACCGATCTTTGATCAGGGGATAAAAAATACTGGATTTTACAGAAGAGTCGGTAAAAGAAGAATTTTTGATATGACGAAGAAGACCTTTTAAATTGACGGTTTTATTATTTTTATCCTGCCAAAATTGTATCAGTTGAAGATCCTTTAATTTGTGAAGACCAAGAAGATGTGGAAAATTCTCCTCTCGATAGTGGACAGTCAACTGTGTCTGATTTGAAAACGTATATTCCACCCGGCAATTTTTCAGCCGCATATAGTCATTGTATTTTTCCAATAAAATATCCATAGGCATTCCAATCCGATCATAAAAAAGAATGTGTCTCAGCACATTAGAATTTTTGATGTGTCAATAGATGATATGAAAACAGCTCCTGACGAAATCAGGAGCTACAAGTATCTTTTGTGTGGTTCATTTGTTTTCGGCGAAGTGCCTATTCGGGAGAGCGAACCAACTCTCAATGGGAACTCCAGTCATGAGCCGAAAGACCATAACCTTCTTTGTTCGTATTTATCATAACATGTTGTGACCATAATTTCAAGAAATATCGCAGCTGTTATGCATAAACACGGAATCTTTGGAAACATGTTTCCCACCTTGCAAACCCCGGAAAACTATGTTATGATATCATGTGATTTCGTCTGCGTCCATGCTGGATGCGGGCATATGTGCGGTGAGTCTGGAACCAAAGATCGGAATGATGGGCGAAGAACGTGAAAGAGCAGCGGGAAGTTCTGATCCTGGACAGGCAAAAGAACATAGAAGGAGAAATGATATATGAAATGGAAGAAATTTACGCTTGAGACGACCACGGACGCAGTGGATTATCTCGGAAGCATGTTTGATGATATCGGAATCGAGGGAATGGAGATCGAGGACAACGTACCGCTTACCGAAAGCGAGACGAAGGGAATGTTCATCGATATTCTCCCGGAGCTTCCGCCGGATGACGGTACCGCGAGAGTCAGCTTCTATTTAGATGAGGACGAGGATACGGAAGAAAAACTGAAGGCAGTCCGTGAGGGACTTGAGGAGATCCGCCAGTTCGTGAATATCGGTACTGCGAAGATCACAGAGTCCGAGACGGATGATAAGGACTGGATCAACAACTGGAAACAGTACTTTAAACCGTTTACGGTTGACCATATCCTGATCAAGCCGACGTGGGAGGAGATCCCGGAAGAGCATAAGGACAAGCTCCTGATCCAGATCGATCCGGGAACCGCGTTCGGAACCGGAAAACACGAGACGACACAGCTCTGTATCCGTCAGCTTGAAAAGTATGTAAAGCCGGGCGTAAAGGTCCTTGACCTCGGAACAGGAAGCGGAATCCTCGGAATCGCCGCGTTAAAGCTTGGTGCGGAGTATGTATTTGGAACGGATCTCGATGAGAACGCCATCACCGCAGTTCATGAAAATCTGGCAGCCAACGATATCCCGGAGGAGAAGTTCGGTGTGATCCAGGGAAATATCATCGACGATAAGGCGACACAGGATGCGGCGGGATATGAGTGTTACGATATTGTTGTGGCAAACATTCTTGCAGACATTATCATCATGATCCAGAAACAGGTTCCGTTCCATTTAAAGAAAGGCGGAATCTTCATCAGCTCCGGCATTATTGATATGAAGGAACAGGCCGTCCGCGAAGCGCTTGAGGCGAACGATGCCTTCGAGATCATCGAGGTGACAAGACAGGGCGAGTGGGTATCCTTCACAGCGAGGAAGAAATAGTGTATCATTTTTTTACGGAAACAGAATTTTTCACAGAGTCGGAGGCCGTGATCACCGGTCCCGATGTGAATCATATTAAGAACGTGCTGCGGATGAAGCCGGGGGAGAAGATCCTGCTCAGCGACGGTAAGGGCACAAACTGCCTCTGTGAGATTACGGAACTCTTTCCGGATAAGGTCCTCGCAAAGATCCTGCCGGAGGAAGTGGACGATACGGAGCTTCCAGTGAAGGTGACCCTGTACCAGGGACTTCCGAAAGCAGATAAGATGGAATTTATCATCCAGAAATGTGTAGAACTGGGTGTCACAAAGATCGTTCCGGTGGATACAGACCGCGCGGTGGTGAAGCTTGACGCAAAAAAAGAGGAAGCAAAGAGAAAACGCTGGTACGGGATCTCCGAGAGTGCGGCAAAACAGTCAAAGCGCATGATCGTTCCGGAGATCGGAAATGTGATGAAATTTAAGGCGGCCATAGAGGCAGCAGCGCTGGATGATCTGGCGATTATTCCCTACGAAGATTCCGAGAGTCTTCCGGGAGCGGGCGGAATGGCGCTTACGAGAGAACTCATCGGAAGCTTAAAACCGGGACAGAGCCTGTCCATATTTATCGGACCGGAAGGTGGATTTTCGGACGGGGAAGTGGAGCTTGCGATGCAGTCCGGGGTCAAACCGGTGACGCTCGGAAAGAGAATTCTCAGAACAGAGACGGCCGGAATGTTTGTGATGGCGGCTGTGGGGCTGCTGCTGGAATAAAGAAGCAAAAATTTCAGTGCAGACCGAAGAAAAATTCAGGATGAGTTTTTAGTTATAACTGTGAATAACTGAACAGTTACAAAAAAGTTGAAAATAGCATTGTGCTATAAATAATAAATTTTAAGAAGTAAGAAGACCGGTATATGAATATGGAGAATGTTTTGCCGGTCCAGACTGGGAGTAAATAAAACTCATGGAAAAGAGAGAAGTTTATTTTGATAACTCCGCGACGACCCGCGCTTTTGATGAAGTGCGCGATATCGTCTCGGAGACAATGACCGTGGACTACGGCAATACGTCCTCCAGACACATGAAAGGCGTGGAGGCGGAAAATTACATTAAGACTGCCCGGGAGGAGATCGCGAAGACTTTAAAAGTGAAGGATAAGGAGATCCTCTTCACTTCCGGCGGAACCGAGTCCAACAACCTGGCGCTGATCGGAACGGCGCTCGCGAATAAGCGTGCCGGAAACCACATTATCACCTCCTGCGTGGAACATGCGTCCATCTACAATACGACAGCGTTCCTCGAGGAGCTGGGATTCCGTGTGACTTACCTGCCGGTGGACCACAACGGACATGTATCCCTAGACGCGCTCCGGGAAGCAATCTGCGATGATACGATCCTGGTTTCAATTATGTATGTGAACAACGAGATCGGAGCCGTAGAGCCCATTGAGGAGATCGCAAAGATAATAAAAGAGAAAAAGCCGTCCGTTTACTTCCATGTGGACGCGATCCAGGCTTACGGAAAATACGTGATCCGTCCGAAGAAACAGGGGATCGACCTTTTATCTGCCAGCGGGCATAAAATCCACGGCCCAAAGGGAACCGGCTTCCTCTATATTGATGAGAAGGTAAAGATCAAACCGATCATCTACGGAGGCGGGCAGCAGAAAGGCATGCGTTCCGGTACGGAGAATGTTCCGGGATGCGCAGGTCTCGGACTTGCGGCAAAGATGGTCTACACGGACCATGACGCGAAGATCGATAAGCTCTACGCGATCAAGGACCGCATGGTGAAAGGTCTTCAGGCAATGGACGGCGTTACAGTCCATGGCCTTACCGGCCGGGACAGCGCTCCGCAGATCGTTGCGGCAGGCTTTGAGGGCGTGAGGGCAGAGGTCCTGCTCCATGCGCTGGAGGATAAGGGAATCTATGTTTCTTCCGGCTCTGCATGCTCCTCCAACCATCCGGGTGTGTCAGGGACCTTAAAGGGGATCGGCGTGAAGGATTCCCTGCTGGATTCCACGCTTCGCTTCTCCTTCGGTGCGTTTAATACCGAGGAGGAAGTGGACTACTGCCTGGAAGTACTGAATGAACTTGTGCCGATGCTCAGAAGATATCGGAGAGCATAAACAATTTAATTACTATGGAGGATATTCCGTGAAATACAGATCATTTTTAATCAAATACGCAGAGATCGGCGTAAAGGGAAAAAACCGTTACCTCTTTGAGGATGCCCTTGTAAAACAGATCCATCACCGTTTAAAGAATCTGGAAGGCAATTTCTCCGTCACAAAAGAGGCGGGAAGAATCTATGCGGAGGCAGCAGAGGATTTCGATTATGATGAGGTGATCGATGCTCTTCAGCATGTATTCGGTATCGTCGGCATCTGCCCGATGGTCCAGATCGAGGACAACGGTTACGAGGACTTAAAGGCCCAGGTAGTCAAGTATATCGATGACGCTTACGAGGACAAGCACTTCACATTCAAGGTCGTTGCAAGACGTGCCAACAAGCAGTATCCGGTCGTCTCTGACCAGATCAACCGTGACCTCGGCGAGGTGATCTTAAACGCGTTCCCGGAGACAAAGGTAAATGTCCACACACCGGACGTTTTACTTCGCGTGGAAGTACGCCACAAGATCAATATCTTTTCCGAGACGATCCCGGGACCGGGCGGAATGCCGATCGGAACAGCGGGACGTGCCATGTTATTATTATCCGGCGGAATCGACAGCCCGGTCGCAGGCTGGATGATCGCAAAGCGCGGCGTGACCATCGACGCGACCTATTTCCATGCACCGCCTTACACAAGTGAGCGCGCAAAACAGAAGGTCGTTGATCTCGCAAAGCTTGTCGCGAAATACACAGGACCGATCCGCTTGAATATCATCAACTTCACGGATATCCAGCTCTACATTTACGACCAGTGCCCGCATGACGAGCTTACGATCATCATGCGCCGCTACATGATGAAGATCGCTGAGACGATCGCGAAGGAGAATGACTGCCTGGCACTCGTCACCGGAGAGAGCATCGGTCAGGTTGCATCCCAGACGATGCAGTCCTTAGCTGTCACAAACGAAGTCTGCGAGCTTCCGGTTATGAGACCGCTCATCGCTTTCGACAAGCAGGATATCGTGGATATCTCCTTAAAGATCGGTACTTACGAGACATCTGTTCTTCCCTACGAGGACTGCTGCACGATCTTCGTCGCAAAGCATCCGGTTACAAAGCCGAGCTTAAAGAAGATCAAGAATTCCGAGAAAAAGCTGGATGAGAAGATCGACGAGCTGATGAAGACAGCACTGGAGACGAGAGAGGTGATCCGCTGCATCTAATGAAATGCAGTATTCCAGTTTCATGGCAAAGAAACATTGCAGTACGGTAAAAATGCTGTACACGATGGAAAAAAGGATGCGTAGCTGCAAAGTTCTCAAGCAGTTGTGCTGGCAGAAAAAGAAACAAAAAAACTGCCGGAATTTAGTTTCCGGCAGTTTTTAAAAACACTTTCTTATGCCTCGATGATATACGGAGCAAGTACAGTAAGGATCTCTTCTGTATTTCCGCCATCGTGGATATTTAAATCGATCGGCTTGGAAAGGTCCAGGCTGAAGATACCCATGATGGATTTTGCGTCGATGACGTATCTGCCGGAAACAAGGTCGAAATCGGTATCAAACTTGGTAAGGTCATTTACAAAAGATTTCACTTTATCGATGGAGTTTAAAGAAATTTTAACGGTTTTCATGTCAGTGTTCCTCCCAATATTCGAATATTTTTTAATTCTGGTAATAAAAAAACCTATCTTCATACTAAATGGACATGCATGAAAAGTCAAGAGGTATCTTGAATAAAAAATAAGCTTTGCACATGGTATGATTCTGAAATCTTGAAGACGGAAACATGGCATGGCAGAGAAATTATCCCAGTAATTACAAGGAGATTGAATATGAGAAAAGCAGCGCTGCACAATCTTGGCTGCAAAGTAAATGCATACGAAACGGAGGCCATGGAACAGCTTCTGGAGGCCGCTGGCTATGAGATCGTGAGCTTTGAGGAGAAAGCGGATGTCTATGTCATCAACACCTGTTCCGTGACAAACGTTGCAGATAAAAAATCCCGACAGATGCTGCACCGCGCGAAGGCGAAGAATCCGGATGCGGTGGTAGTTGCGGCAGGATGTTATGTCCAGGCGGCGGCGGACAAACTGAGAGAGGATGCCGCCGTTGATCTGATCATCGGAAACAACCGCAAGGCAGATCTTGTCCCGCTTCTGGATGCGTGGTTTGCCGGAAAAGAGATCAGGGAGTCCATCACGGATCTTGCGGGATCCAACGAGTACGAGAAACTTCATATCAACAAACAGGCGGAGCACACCCGCGCCTTCATCAAGGTTCAGGACGGCTGCAACCAGTTCTGCAGCTACTGCATCATTCCGTACACGAGAGGACGCGTCAGAAGCCGCCGCCCGGAGGATGTGGAGGAGGAAGTAAAGATCCTGGCAGAGGAAGGTTACAAGGAAATCGTCCTCACCGGAATCCACCTGACCTCCTACGGCATCGATTTCAAGGATGAGGGAATCGACTTTCTGACACTGATCAAGAGACTTCACGAGATTGACGGAATCGAGCGGATCCGCTTTGGTTCCTTAGAGCCCCGTGTCATCACAGAAGAGTTCGCGTCGGAGCTTTCCAGGCTTCCGAAAATCTGCCCGCACTTCCACCTGTCCCTGCAGAGCGGATGCGACGATACCTTGAAGCGGATGAACCGCCATTACACCTGCGAGGAATACGCGGACCGCTGTGAGATCTTAAGAAAATACTTCAAGAATCCGGCGATCACGACGGATGTTATCGTCGGATTTCCGGCGGAGACGGATGCGGACTTTGAGACAACAAGGGAATTCCTCGAAAAAGTTCACTTCTACGAGATGCATGTGTTCCCGTACTCCAGACGTGCCGGAACCCGCGCGGACCGGATGCCTGACCAGGTGCCGGAGCCGGTGAAGAAAGAGCGCAGCGCAGTTCTCTTAAAGCTCGAGAAGAAGATGTCCGGGGAGTACAGAAGCTCCTTCGCAGGAACAGAACAGGAGATCCTTCTGGAGGAACCGGTGACCATCAATGACGAGGTCTACATGACCGGATATACAAAGGAATATGTAAAGGCAGCGATCCGTCTCGACGGACGTGATCCGAAAGCGCTGAAAAATACGTTCGTTTCGGGCATTCTTGGAGATTTCCTGACAGAGGAGATTCTGCTTCTGAACGAAAAATAAGTATTTTGGGCATCCCCCAATGCCGTAAAACAGTGTTGGAAGTCCCGATTTTGCTGGCTGAAAATGAAAAACAGCGTTAAATTGGGCGAGTAAGTTTTATATTGCACAAAATATGAAAGTAGAGTAGAATAAGGATAGCAACAAAAGGGGCGGCTTTGCGCAAAAAGCGCGGGACAGCCGCCGAAGGACGTGAGGATATTTATGGGCGATATCAGTAATACACAATATTTTAAAGCGGTACAGGAAGATAAAAAACTGGAGGTCGGCGAGGTTCTCCGTGAGGTCTACGAGGCCCTCACAGAAAAGGGATACAACCCGATCAACCAGATCGTCGGCTATATCATGTCTGGTGATCCGACCTATATTACAAGCTACAAGAGCGCAAGAAGCCTGATCATGAAGGTGGAACGTGACGAGATCCTGGAAGAACTGATGGAGAATTATATCGATACGAGACTCCGCTAGTTTCCGGGAAAGATAAGAAAGAATATGCAGACAGCCGGGAATCACCGGCTGGTTTTGCTATAAGGAAAAACAGATAGGATAATATACGTTATGAGAATACTCGGACTGGATTTCGGTTCAAAGACCGTGGGAGTCGCAGTCAGTGACGGACTCCTCCTGACGGCACAGGGTGTCGAGACCATCGAGCGCAAGGACGAGAATAAACTGCGCAAGACGTGTGCCCGGATCGAGGAGCTGATCGCGGAGTACGAGATCACGGAGATCGTGCTGGGACTTCCGAAAAATATGAACAATACAGAAGGAGAGCGCGTCGAAAAGACGAAAGCCTTCGGAGAAATGCTGGAGCGCCGTACTGGACTTCCGGTGCATTACTGGGATGAACGTCTCACGACCGTTGCTGCGGAACAGATCCTGATGGAGAGCGGAGTGCGCCGCGAGAACAGAAAAGCGGTGATCGATAAAGTCGCTGCAGGACTGATCTTACAGGGATATCTGGACTGCTTGAAAACGAAGGAAAACGAATAGGACGAGTAACTGTAAGGATACCGAACAGTTACGGATTTTTCAGAGACAGGAGAATATGTATGGAAGAGAGAAAGATCACGCTGGTCGACGATGACCAGACACTGGAATTCTATGTTGTGGAGGAGACAAAATTAAACGGGGCAAACTATCTTCTTGTCACAGACGCGGAAGATGACGACGAGGAAGGTGACTGCTATATCTTAAAGGATATGTCCGGCGCTGACGAGTCCGATGCCCTCTATGAGTTCGTGGAAGATGAGGACGAGCTGGAAGGTCTCATGAAGATCTTCGCGGAACTTCTCGACGACGTGGATCTGGAGAAACAGTAAAAGAAACGGCTGGGAACAGCTGTTTGAAACACAGATGTATTAAATAATAGCATTGATAGTCAGGAAACTTGCCCGTCTGGTCGGCGGGAAAAAGGCGGGTCCTGGTGTTTGGAAAAGAAACTGATCGAATACAGGACCGGTTGCTGTCTGCGCAGAACGCTGGCAGCAGGAAGGTTTTCGGAGGACAGATGTTGGGGGACAATGAAAATGAACGACGAAACGGTAAAAGGACTGCTGCGCAAGGCAGGACTCAAAGTAACAAATCAGCGTATGATGGTACTTGATATTATTGCGTCCCATCCAGCGGAACATCTGACTGCGGAAGAAATTTATGATTTAGCGAAAGTAAACAGCCCGGAGATCGGACTGGCTACGATATACAGGACCGTACAGGTCCTTTTAGACCTGCATGTAATCGACAAAGTCACATTTGATGACGGTTTTACCCGGTATGAGCTGAACGGTGAAGAAAGCGCGTCGGGACACCGCCACCACCATGCCATCTGCACCGGCTGCGGAAAGGT
>Ga0129311_1000189_pt1 | contig 57011 bp, 48 predicted proteins | sample Go1ome_FD_94435 | JGI IMG/M metagenome (GOLD analysis project Ga0129311, IMG submission 94435) | Western lowland gorrila individual fecal microbial communities from Wisconsin, USA - Go1022B metagenome | ecosystem: Host-associated > Mammals > Digestive system > Large intestine > Fecal | place... | reverse complement strand
TTGTTTACCGCATTTTTAGCACACCACCAAAAAATACCTTTATAACAAGGAAAGATAAACGCAAACTATATTCAGTTCCCGATATAACATCGCTTATTTTGGTGTGTCAGCGGGATAACCACATATTTTTTTGACTGATGCGCCTGCACGTTCGGCAGACATATTCGGCGCTGCGGCTGAATAGCTTTTGTATCACGGGCGATACTTTCATAGGAGGTGCTTTTTATATGGACAGACAAACAGATATATACAAGCAGACTATCCGCAGTGCCGCTGGACTGGCGGGTCAGTGGGGACACACCTATCTTGGTACGGAACATCTCCTGCTTGCACTGACAGCCTGCGGCGGTGCGGCAGAAGCTGTTCTCTCACGGTACGGTGTGACTTATGAAAAAGTGTCTGATGAGATAGAAGAACTCATCGGCAGAGGTACGCCCTGCATGACCACCGAGAACGCCAAGACCCCCAACGTAAAAAGGGTGCTGGAAACAGCAGGTCAGATGGGCGGCGCAAGTGTTGGCAGTGAGCATATCCTTGCGGGGATACTCAGGCGCGGCGACTGCTGCGGCGTGCAGATACTCAAACGCCTGCACGCCGACATGCGCAGAATGTCAGCAGACTGCCTTTCGGGGAACCGCCGCGAACTCCGACCGCTGATGCGCCTGAAAACTCTGCCAAAGTTCGGCAGAGAACTGACCGACCCGACCGTCTGCCTTAGCTTTGACCCGCTGATAGGCAGAGATAACGAGTTGAAACGGGTCATGGAGATACTTTGCAGGCGCACCAAGAACGACCCCTGTCTTGTGGGCGAAGCAGGCGTCGGCAAGACCGCCGTAGTCGAGGGTCTTGCAGTTAAGATAGTTTCAGGCAGTGCTCCCGCACCGCTGGCTGACAAACGCATATTCGCCCTTGACCTGACACTCCTGCTGGCAGGCGCAAAATATCGCGGCGACTTTGAAGAACGCCTTAAAGCATGCCTTGATGAAGCCGAACAGACAGGCGGCTGTATACTGTTTATAGATGAGATACACAACATCATGGGCGCAGGCGCGGCTGAGGGTGCCATAGATGCGGCAAATATCCTGAAACCCGGTCTTGCGCGCGGCAAGATACAGGTCATCGGCGCGACCACTTTTGAGGAATACCGCCGCACCATCGAACGTGATGCGGCTATGGACAGACGTTTCAGCAAAGTGGTAATAGAAGAACCCGATGAAGACAGCACTTACGATATGCTCAGAGGTCTTAAAGGCAGGCTGGAAGAATTTCACGGGGTCAGCATAAGCGATGATATATGCAGATACGCAGTTACTCTGAGCGGACGCTTCATGCGCCATAAGCACTTTCCCGATAAAGCCATCGACCTGCTTGATGAAGCATGCAGCGCCCGCAAGCTGGCGGCAGGTAAGAAAGAGGGTCTTGACCGCGCATTTGAGCGCTATATCACAGGCAAGTCCGACAGGAGCGAGTACCTCGATGCAGTGGCTAAAGCACGCAGGCTGACAGTTCTCGACCGCTCCACTCTCGAACAGGTCGCGTGCAGGTGTACAGGTTCAAACTGTGCGGCGGCAGATGACGAGGAGCGCAAACGCCTGAGAAGTCTTGAAAAAAGGCTGAACAGCAAGGTCATCGGACAGGAGAAAGCGGTCTTGGCGGTGGCAAGGGCTGTAAGACGGCGCAGACTCGGACTCAGGCGCGGCAGAAGACCTGTGGGAAGTTTTGTCTTCGCAGGCAGCGCAGGCGTTGGCAAGACCATGCTCGCACGCGAACTTGCATGCCTGCTTTACGGCGAAGACTGCCTGATAAGGCTCGACATGAGCGAGTATATGGAAGCACACAGCGTATCAAAACTGCTGGGCGCACCTGCGGGGTATGTGGGCTATGAAGACGGCGGCAGACTCATAGAACTGATACGCCGCAAGCCTGCGGGCGTTCTGCTTTTTGACGAGATAGAAAAAGCCCACCGCGACATTTTCGGCATACTGCTCCAGATGCTTGAGGAGGGCGTGGTCACCGATAGCCTTGGCAGGCGCGCAGACCTCAGCGAAATGACCGTCATACTCACTACCAACGCGGGCGCGGCAGACCTCGCAGAACGCAAAACAGCAGGCTTCGGAGAACGTGATAAAACTCTGCAAAGTGAGATGGAAAAGGCAGTGCGGCAGGTGCTCACCCCCGAACTTCTCAGCCGCATGGACGATATCATCGTCTTTGAGCCGCTCTCGCGCGACAGTCTTTGCCTTATCGCAGAGGGCGAGTTTGAAAAACTCCGCGAGAGGGTCAGCGCAATGGGTCATACCTTAGAAATATCCCCCGAATGCGCCTCATTTGCGGCTGACAGATGCCTTGAACGAAAAGGCACAGCCCGCGATATAAGGCGTTTTGCCGAGCAGGAAGCCGAGGATATCATCTGCGACCGCATTCTTGACGGCTGTGGACGCGAGATAAATCTTTGCATAAGAGATGGCAGGCTGGCGGCAGAAACAGCGGTACACAACAGCTGAAACGGTGCAACATTATAATATTGTGAATTAATGCAAAACAGATAATAATTATAATGAAGTTTTTGCAATTACATCTTGCAATTTGGCGTAAAATATGTTATGATATACGTTAAGGGATTTTTTTAGAAATTTTACGCACAGCTGTGCGGGATAGGAGATCTAGTATGCCAAAGAAACAGGACATCAATAAGATAATGATAATCGGTTCGGGACCTATAATCATAGGTCAGGCTTGCGAGTTCGACTACTCAGGCACTCAGGCTTGCAAGGCGCTGAGAAATCTGGGTTATGAGATCGTTCTCGTAAACTCGAACCCCGCCACCATCATGACAGACCCCGATGTGGCTGATATAACCTATATCGAGCCGCTGAATCTCGACAGACTCACCCAGATAATCGACAAGGAGCGCCCCGATGCTCTTCTGCCCAATCTCGGCGGTCAGTCGGGTCTTAACCTCTGCTCTGAACTTGACAAGGCGGGCGTGCTGAAAAAGTACGGCGTGCAGGTCATAGGTGTTCAGGTAGATGCCATCGAGCGCGGCGAAGACAGGATAGAGTTCAAGAACGCCATGAAAGAACTTGGCATCGGCATGCCCAAGAGTCAGGTGGCTTACTCGGTCGATGAGGCTGTTAAGATAGCCGAAGAACTTAAGTACCCTGTAGTTCTCAGACCTGCCTACACTATGGGCGGCGCAGGCGGCGGCATGGTATACAATGTTGACGAACTGAAAGTAGTCTGCGCAAGAGGTCTTCAGGCTTCTCTGGTAGGTCAGGTACTTGTTGAAGAGTGCATCTTCGGCTGGGAAGAACTGGAACTGGAAGTAGTCAGAGATGCAAAAAACAACAAGATAACTGTATGCTTCATCGAGAATATCGACCCCATCGGCGTTCACACAGGTGACTCCTTCTGTTCCGCACCGATGCTGACTATCCCCGAAGATGTTCAGAAAGAACTCCAGGAGATGTCCTACAGGATAATCGAATCCATCGAAGTTATCGGCGGCTGTAACTGCCAGTTTGCAAGAAACCCCGAAGACGGCAGGATAGTCGTTATCGAGATAAACCCAAGAACTTCACGTTCTTCGGCGCTGGCTTCAAAGGCTACAGGCTTCCCGATCGCACTGGTATCTGCTATGCTGGCATGCGGTCTTACACTTGATGAGATACCCTGCGGCAAGTACGGCACACTTGATAAGTATGTTCCCGACGGCGACTATGTAGTTATTAAATTTGCAAGATGGGCTTTTGAAAAATTCAAGGGCGCTGAGGATAAGCTGGGCACACAGATGCGCGCTGTCGGTGAGGTAATGAGCATCGGCAAGACCTACAAGGAGGCTTTCCAGAAAGCTATCAGAAGCCTTGAAACAGGCAGATACGGTCTGGGCTTTGCAAAGAATTTCCATGACCTCAGCAAGAAAGAACTGCTGGATAAACTGCGCTTCCCCACCAGCGAAAGACAGTTCGTTATCTACGAGGCTCTGCGCAAGGGCGCTACCATCGAAGAGATACATGAACTGACCAAGATAAAGCACTGGTTCTTAGAGCAGATGAAGGAACTGGTGGACGAGGAAGAGGCTCTGCTGGCTAACAAGGGCGCTGTTCCCGAAAAGAATGTGCTCAAACAGGCTAAGCTGGACGGCTTCTCCGACAGATATCTGTCTTCTCTGCTGGAAGTTACCGAAGAGGAGATAAGAAATGCCCGCATCGGCTTCGGCATCAAGGAAGCATGGGAGGGCGTTCACGTAAGCGGTACCGAGAATGCAGCTTACTACTACAGCACCTACCACCTCGATGAGGACAACAGCCCCGTCAATACCGACAAGCCCAAGATCATGATACTGGGCGGCGGTCCTAACCGTATCGGTCAGGGTATCGAGTTCGACTACTGCTGCGTTCATGCGGCACTCGCTCTCAAGAAGCTGGGCTTTGAGTCGATAATCGTAAACTGCAACCCCGAAACTGTTTCTACCGACTACGATACTTCCGATAAACTGTATTTCGAGCCTCTGACTCTGGAAGATGTTCTGTCTATCCACGAGAAGGAGAAGCCTGTTGGCGTTATCGCACAGTTCGGCGGTCAGACTCCTCTTAACCTTGCAAACGACCTCAAGAAGTACGGCGTAAATATACTGGGTACTACTCCCGAAACTATCGACCTCGCTGAGGACAGAGATCACTTCCGCGCTATGATGGACAAGCTGGGCATACCGATGCCTGAGGCAGGCATGGCTGTCAATGTTGATGAAGCCCTCGCTATCGCCAACAAGATAGGCTATCCCGTAATGGTAAGACCTTCCTACGTTCTGGGCGGACGCGGCATGGAGATAGTTCACGATGATGAGATGATGAGAGTGTACATGTCTGCTGCGGTAGGCGTTACACCTGACAGACCTATACTGATAGACAGATTCCTCAACCACGCTACCGAGTGCGAGGCTGACGCTATCTCCGACGGTGAGCACTGCTTTGTTCCCGCTGTTATGGAACATATCGAGCTTGCAGGCGTTCATTCGGGTGACTCTGCCTGCATACTGCCTTCCAAGAACCTCAGCCCCGAGATAGTTGCTACCATCAAGGAATATACCAAGAAGATAGCTGTCGAGATGAATGTCAAGGGTCTGATGAACATGCAGTACGCTATCGAGGGCGATACTGTTTACGTGCTGGAGGCTAACCCCCGCGCATCGAGAACAGTTCCGCTGGTATCTAAGGTATGCTCGATAAACATGGTAAAGATAGCTACCGAGATAATTACCGCTCCTCTGACAGGCAATCCTTCGCCGGTACCTTCCCTTAAGGATAAGAAGATAGGTCACTACGGCGTTAAGGAAGCTGTGTTCCCGTTCAACATGTTCCAGGAAGTTGACCCCGTTCTCGGACCTGAGATGAGATCCACAGGCGAAGTTCTGGGCATCTCCCCCAGCTTCGGTGAGGCTTACTACAAGGCTCAGGAAGCTACCCAGACCAGACTCCCCAGCGAGGGCACTGTACTGCTGAGCGTTTGCGACCGCGATAAGCCCGAACTGGAAGAGATAGCTAAGGCATTCAACGAGCTTGGCTTCCGTATACTGGCTACAGGCAAGAGCTATGAGCTGATAAAGAACGCAGGCATTCCCGCCGAGAAGATATTCAAGCTGTATGAGGGCAGACCCAACATCGCAGATCAGATCGCTAACGGCGAGATACAGCTGATAATCAACACTCCCGCAGGCAAGACCAGTGTTCACGATGACAGCTACATCAGAAAGGCTGCCATCAAGCACCGCATACCTTACATCACCACTATGGCGGCTGCTAAGGCAAGTGCTGAGGGCATCAAGGCTATCAAGCAGAACACACACTTCGGTGTAAAGTCGCTTCAGGCTCACCACGCTGATATCACCGAATAATAAAAATATTACAGCGCTCACATCGTTAAGATGCGGGCGCTGTTTTTTCGTCACAAAAAAGGACGGGAAGTAAAATACTCCCCGCCCTTGTCAAACTATACCATATCAGTCATCGCTTGTGATGAATTTATCATCGCTGACACAATATCCCCCGTCAGGCTCAACAGTAAGATATTTCACATCGTCACCGTCCTTAAGCTGAACATAGCAGTAGCCGTCCTCGTCGAATTTGTCGGTTATATCCATCTTGCAGCCCTTGTAGTATGCCCATACAGTGCCGTCATCACGGAAATCGACATCTATCGTGTTATATATATGGTCAGCTATCTCCTCTTCGGTAAGCGGTCTTTCTCCGCCAAAGCCGTCCATAGCCACACCGCCGCCGTATATCTCACGTTCCTCGCCGTTATCGTCTGTGTATTTCAGCGTGTAGTGGGTGGAATTTTCCTGCTGCTGTATATCAAGCACAGCATCGGTCTGGTCACCATGTATCCATACCTGTACCTTTCTCTGAATGTTGCCGATATCTGCCGCGTATGCACCAACGCTCATTGCCGCCGCGATGGCTGCTGCCGCACAAACAGTTATTACCTTCTTTGAAATACGTATACCTTTTCTCTTGTTCATTGCATTTTCCTCCAAATCAAATTCGGAGGCGTGAAGCACTGCAAATGTTCTCCGGTATTTTTCCTTATCAGTCATTGTTCCATTCCTCCGCTAACATTTCTTTCAAAAGTGCCCGCCCTCTGCTCAGCTGACTTTTTACCGTACCTTCACGGCGTTTCAGCATTTTTGATATCTCGGTGATGCTCTGTTCCTCGTAGTAAAACAAGTGTATAACTATACGATATTTGTCAGGGAGTTTCATCACCGCTTCAAACAAGCTGCTGTCCTCAGGGGCAGAAAATTCCAGTTCTTCCATATAATCTTCCCACGGAACACTGTTTTTTCTTGCGAACGCTCGTGTAAAGTCTTTTGTGCGATTGATCGCAACACGAAGCAGCCACGCTTTGATATGTTCTTCATCATTGAAATCATTCTTAGATGACATATATTTTATAAAAGTGTCATGTACCGCATCATCTGCGTCTGTCTTGTTGCGGCAAATGCTGAATGCCGCCGCAAAGACATTATCTGCGAATTTGCGGTATGCTTCGTCTGCTGTCAGCCTCATTGGGTCGTCTCCTTTTTTTCTGTCTGAAAGGTCCTTTCATCAATAACACGTCTGAGAGTGGCAAAAGGTTGCACAGATAATAACTATGTTTACATAAAAATGCGCCCACTCTGACAGTGAGCGCACAAAATATCAGTTCTTTATCCGCATCGCCCTCATGGCGTTGAGTATTGCTATGACCGACACGCCTACATCTGCAAAGACCGCCAGCCACATGTTGGCTATGCCCAGCGCACCCAGTACCAGCACCAGCGCTTTCACGCCAAGAGCGAACACAATGTTCTCGTGTACTATCCGCACCGTCTTGCGCGCTATGCGCATCGCAAGGGATATCTTCGCGGGGTCATCGTCCATCAGCACTATGTCAGCCGCTTCTATCGCCGCATCACTGCCCATGCTGCCCATAGCTATACCCACATCTGCGCGGGAAAGCACAGGCGCATCGTTTATGCCGTCCCCGACAAACACCAGCGTCGATTTTGGTGCTTTCTTTTCAAGCAATTCTTCCACCTTCGACACCTTGTCAGCAGGCAGAAGTTCCGCGCAAACTGTGTCTATCCCCAGTTCGCCCGCAACTGCATCTGCGGTGGACTTCGCATCGCCTGTAAGCATGACTGTCTGCTTTACGCCGTTCTCTTTAAGACTGCGTATCGCATCGGCAGAAGTTTCCTTCACCTTGTCAGAAATAACGATATGTCCCGCATATCCGCCGTCTGCCGCAACGTGTACCATAGTGCCTCGACAGTCGCATTCGGGTACGGCAACATTTCTGTCAGCCATCAGCTTTTTGTTGCCCGCATACACTTCCATGCCATCAATGACCGCCTTTATGCCGTGACCCGATATCTCTTCATCGGAAGTTATGCGTGAGCGGTCAACTTCTTTGCCGAACTTTGCACATACCGACCTCGCTATCGGGTGGTCGGAATAGCTTTCCGCATGGGCGGCAAGGTCGAGAAGCGCATCATCAGCCATCGAGTGTGAGTGTATCTTCGTCACCTCGAAACTGCCTTTTGTCAGCGTGCCTGTCTTGTCGAAAACCACAGTTTCAGCGGCGGCAAGGGCTTCCAGATAGTTTCCGCCCTTGACCAGTATGCCGCGCTTGCTCGCACCGCCGATACCGCCGAAAAAGCTGAGCGGAACCGAGATGACCAGCGCACACGGACAGCTGATAACTAAGAATATCAGTGCACGATGTATCCACATGCCCCAGTTTCCGCCCGTTATCAGCGGCGGAAGTACTGCCAGCGCCAGCGCCGCAAACACCACAGACGGTGTGTAGTAGCGTGCAAATCTTGTGATGAAGTTCTCTGCCTTTGCCTTTTTGCTGGCAGAATTTTCAACCAGTTCCAGTATCTTAGTAACGGTCGAATCCTCATACTCCTTAGTTACCCTTACTTTAAGCAGACCGCCCTGATTGATACAGCCGCTTACAACTTCGTCACCCACACCTATCTCGCGGGGAAGGCTCTCACCCGTCAGCGCGGCAGTGTCCACCGAAGAACATCCCTCGATAACAACGCCGTCCAGCGGTATCTTCTCACCCGGCTTTATGACGATGATGCTGTCCAATTCGACCTCTTCGGGATCGACTTCTTCAAGCTGACCGTCACGCTCTAAATTGGCATATTCGGGGCAGATGTCCATAAGGTCGGTTATCGACTGCCTTGACTTGCCCACCGCAACGCCCTGAAACAGTTCGCCTATCTGGTAGAAAAGCATTACCGATGCGGCTTCGGGGTATTCGCCCACGAAAAGTGCGCCGACAGTCGCCACGCACATCAAAAAATTCTCGTCAAATACCTGACCGTGTATGATGCCGCGAACAGCTTTCCACAAAACGTCCCAGCCAATGACAAAATATGGGACGAGAAAGGCTATCAGACGGAGTATGCTTTTTTCCTCAAATGGCAGCAGCGCCGCCGCGATCAGCAGTACCCCCGCCGCGATTATCCTGATAAGAGTTTTTTTCTGCTTGCGAGTCATTATGACCCTCCTTAGTAGTTTTACCTGACAGTCCCCCGCTAAAACACAGGGGACGCAGGCTTATATAAAATGGTGAAGTGGTATCTCTTTTCTTTTGTCCTACGTTTCGTTTCTTGTATCCCGATGCCTTTCTTTCCCGCCGATAAAGGCGGAGAAAGAAGAGCATCAGCTATTGTTAATACCCGCTGAAAGTCTGTTTAGTACGGTGTGTCAGCGGGATAACCATAAAAAAACTGCCAATATCTATATCACTCTTTATCGTGTTTCATCAAAGAGATGGACACTGATCTACAGTTTCTACAGAAGCATATTCTGTATCAATGACTACGGACATTCCATACTTATATTTATAAGGTTTATCGGGTGACATCAAAGCCTCGATTTTTTCCTTATCTTTTGAAGTATCTTTATTCCAGTAAGTTTTAAACTCCATAACTAACAAATTATTGTCATTAATACTTCTCGTATGAATTATAATATCAGGATAAACTCCTTTTTCATGCTCTTCATTCAATTTTTTAGCGTTTTCTCCATTTCTATTATATTCACAGTCAACATTGTAGTTCTTGTACGTAGATTTCTCTAATTGCTTTTGCAGATAATATCCAAACCTAAAAACTATCGAGCGTTCTCCAACATGATGTAACTTGCCAATCTCTACATAGGTATTCTGGTCAGTATTTTCAGGATATGGTTTGTTATTAATTAAGTATTTATCTTTCTCATACAACATTTTAAATGAATTAGTAATTATATCAAGTAATTCCTTATCATCAGTTTTTAATTTGGAATAGCTACTCTTAGTTTCATCATATTTAACATAAGTTTTCATAATAGCACCTCTACCATGTTATATTACAATGCCCGCCTTGCCGCAGGTTTTCCCTGCGGCACAAGCGTTATCTTTTTTATCAAAGAACTATCTGGCAGTCAGGCTCAACTTTTTTGCAGAGTTTTACGACCTTTTCCATCAGTGCGTCCATATCGGTGCCGTCAGGTGCTTTGATGGTCATTTTCTGTGTCAGGAAACTAACAGTGCAGTCCTCTACCTCAGGCAGTTCCTTGATGCCGTTCTCCATTTTTGCCGCGCAGTTAGCGCAATCCAGATCGATGAGTTTGTAAACCTTTTTCATAGTAAGTTCTTCCTTTCAGATGATTTTATTATATGCACCTCCGCATCAGCGGTCAATGCAATATGTCCTTGTCATAAAATGCCCAGTTTTCCGAGTATCGCGGCTGTTTCGGCAGAACTCCTGTGGTGTATGCCTGTGCCGCCTGCCTTGTTCCAGCTGTCTATGGTGGGCTTCAGGTCGTCTATCAGCACGCAGTCAGCGCCCTTGCAGAAGTTCACCTTTTCGCGCCTGTATACCGTGTTCACCTTTATATTGGGGCTGAACAGCCTGTGCATCCAGCGAACCTTGTCCTCAGCCGCAGTGGGCATGTTCTTGTCGGGCTTTGGTATGCCTGTGAGTATCTCACAGCGTTCACCGTACTTTTTGTAAACAGCCATGAACAGTTCGTAGGCACCGTCAAGTATCTCCAGCTTGTCGAAATAGTGCGGGACCGCGCTTAACCTCTGCCAGAGTTCCGCTTCGTAAACGGGGTCGCGTTTTTCCTGCGGCTGAGGCACCAGCCCGCATCTGCGCACACCGCCCTCAAAATCCGCCAGAACACCGTCCATATCAAAATATATCCTGCTGACTTCCATTTAACTACTCCTTAGTTATCACAGCAATGGCGCAGGGCATTCTGCCGCTGACCACATCGAACTGCACATCTCTGTACCCGCCGTCAGCAAAGAAGCGCTTGTAGCTTTCAAGGTCGAACTGCCGTTTGAAGTCTGCCCCCAATACGTCAAACACCTTAGCCAGAAAGCCGCTGCTGCCGCCGCTGAGATTTATATAGGTCGGTATTATGACTTTTCCGCCCTTTTTGCAGACTCTCATCAACTCATCAAGGGCTTTGTAAGGTTCGTCAAGCAGGTGTATGACATTGCCCGCCACCACCTTGTCAAAGACTTCATCTCTGCACCTCAGCGCTGTTATATCAGCCCTGCAAAGTCTTACATTGTCAAACTGCCTTGTGTTCTTCCGACACTTTCTCAGCATACCCACCGAAAAATCAGTAGCGCGTACCGTCCTGCCTGCCGCCGCCAGATGTACAGTTATCGAACCCGTCCCGCAGGCACATTCAAGCACATCATCACCCGGACAGACTTCCTGCGCGACCCTTTTGCCTGTGTTGTTGTAGACTTTGCGGTTTATCAGCCGTTCTACAAGATCATAACCGACCGATACTATATCCCAGAATGACATCATATCTCCCCCACTATTCAAGTATATGTTCCATACCCAGCGCCAGAATGCTTCGCACATGGTCATCAGCCAGCGAGTAGAACATTATCTTGCCGTCACGCCGAAAGCGCACCAGCTTGTTGTTTTTCAGCACCCTCAGCTGATGGGAACATGCAGTAGGTGTCAGCCCCAGCAGCAGCGCAAGGTCACCGACACACATCTCCTTTTCAAGCAGTGCATGAAGAATGCGTATCCTCGTGCTGTCCCCGAACACCTTGAACAGTTCAGCCAGATCGTACAACTGTTCATCGGGCGGAGTTTCCTTTTCTATCCTGTCTATATCTTCCTGCGAAAGCGCCAGAAATTCGGGCTTTTTAGCTTCTGCCATCTTTGCACTTCCTTTCTTGTTTTCGTTTTTCATTCATTTGTTCATTCCATCACTTGAATATCTATTCATATGTTACCATATTGTTCCCCGTTTGTCAAGTGGCAGAACAAAACTTTTCGCCCGCGCCCGCAAGTTTAACATTTTATTCACATCTCCCATTTTTGATGTGTATTGCTGATGATACAAAATGGCTGTTCTTTCGTATTGTTCCCCCGCCTTCGGCGGGGGAACAATACACAACCAAATTGGGATATTCACATTATCGGAGAGCATTTAAGTGCAAAACAGGAGAGCTTAGCGCTGTTTATCAATTTACATTGTGGTTATCCCGCTGACGCACCACAAAAACGGCGGTTTTACAGAAATTAAGGTGGTTGGCGTATGGGCGCTCAATTATCCTTTTGTTTACAGCATTTTCAGCCGATGTGCTAAAGGGATAGTCATAATTATTATAGTAAACGACATATTTATTTCTACATTCAGCGCTCACTGATGCTGTTATTAGCATTGACTGCGTCGAATGCGTGTGGCTGTGAGCGCTGAATGTCCTGAAATTAATGTCGTTTACTATAACGAAGATCACAAGCAGATCCTGATATCAGATCTTATCAGCCATATAAAATACAAATGCCCCCGAACGCCTCAAAACGCTCAGGGGCAAAATTTGTTTTATGACCTTAGCTTCTACGCCTTGATGATCAACGACATTATCCCCGCCAGTATCGCCGCCATAATGGGATATCCCACCAGCGTCATCAGCCACTTGCCGATAAGCGTTTTGCCGTAGATATATGGCTGTAAGTCCTCAGTGCCTTTTATGACCCACGCCTTAGTCTTGCCGACCCACCAGTAGTCGATGAAAAGCCTGTCAAACAGACCCTCGCACAGGAATATGAACACCAGCTGACCGAAGCCCGCGAGAAAGCCCCTCGCGCCGTTTATGCCGTATACCGCCGCCAGCGAGAATGCCAGCATCGGTATAATGCCGAAAATACGAAACAACATGGCATTGTGCTTTATCTTCTTTTCGGTCGTAAGACCCATTTCTATGACTCTCTGCCAGACCTCTTTCTCATAAAAGCATACCAGCCCCACAGGACTGTTCGCTATGCCCACCACACAGCAGATAAGTACTATAAAGCAGTTGACTATCCCCTCGATGATAAGTGTACCCATGACCATATTCTCCCTCTCTACCAGATAAACGGCAGCAGCCTGTATCTGACCTTTTTCTTGTACTCACGATAGCCTTCAAGCCCATCTTCAAGCACTTTCTCTTCGTTTTTCAGCCTTGCTGTGATGATAACGGGATAAGCAAGGCATATTATAAATGATACCACCGAACCCATCACCAGCGGCGCGGCAAGGAACATAAGTATAGTGGCGGTGTACATCGGGTGACGAATAACACCGTAAAGACCCGTGTCTATGACTTTCTGACCGCGCTGAACCTCCACTGTGCGCGAAAGATAGGCATTCTCGCGCAGAACTTCGGCATACATGCCGTATCCTGCCAGAAATACCACAGCCGCCGCTATGCTTGCGCCCATCGGCACTCTCAGCCACCCGAAACGGTAACTCAGCCCCGCCAGCACAAAAGCCGCCGCGAACATCAGCCCGCTTGCCGCCACTACTGCTTTCTGTGTGCCTTTCTCTTCCTTGCCGTTAAGGCGCTTTCGCAGAAGTTCCGGGCTTTTCACCGCCATAACGGCACCCATTATCAGCATCGGCACAAACAGCACCGCCATGAACAGCCAGCCCTGTGCAAACTTAAGCGTACCCGCAGGCAGAAATATCATTCCCCCAAGCAGTACGAACCCCAGCAGGTATTTTGTCAAAGCACTTGTCATCAGCTTCTTATCCATCGGAACGCCCCCTTTTCGATGTTTTCTTTGGTAAGTCTATTATAACTCACAAACCGACACAAGTCAATCAACAGGTGCGGGCAATTTCGCAACGTGTCCTTGCAATATTTTTACAGATATGCTATAATATCAAGCGAGGTGAAAAATATGTCCCAAAAATTTCTTTCACAGATCGAAGACCTTCTGCCAAACATTGTTGCGGCTGTCCTGATACTTGTCTGCGGGTTTCTGTTACAGCGTGTCGTCCTTAAGCTGATGGGTCGTGCGCTCAGCCTGAAACATGTCGATGCCACTATACACAAGTTCCTTATGTCGATGGTAAAGGTCGTCATCACCGTGATCGTGGCAGTCAGCGCACTTTCTGCGGTGAAAGTCCCCATGTCGTCCATAATCGCCGCTATAGGCACAGCAGGCGTTGCGATCTGCCTTTCACTGAAAGACAGCCTTTCAAACGTGGCAGGCGGATTTATCATACTGCTGGCAAAACCTTTCCGCGTGGGCGATTATGTCGAGATAGGCAAAAATGAGGGCACTGTAGATGTCATATCTATCCTCTATACAAAGCTGAATACCATCGAAAACAAGGCGGTGTACATACCAAACAGCATCGTCACCAAAAGCGCTGTGACGAATTTCACGGCAGAAAAAAAGCGCTGTCTTGAACTGAGATTTTCCATATCCTATTCAGATGACCACAACAAAGCGATAAAACTTGTGAACGATACCGTCAAAGCCGATAAACGCATTCTTTCCTCACCCGCCGAACCTCTTGTGGTGGTCAGCGAACATGGCAGCAACGCCATTATCCTTATGATGCGCGCATGGGTCAGCACCGATGACTACTGGCGCACCCGCTGGGACATTCTCAAACGCATAAAAGAGGTCTTCGATGAAAACGGCATAACCATACCGTTTGAACAGATAGATGTCCATATGGATAAAAAATAATGTGGTTATCCCGATGACACACCACAAAAACAGCGGCTATACAAAATTTAAGGTGCTTGGCGTATGGCGCTCAATTATCCTTTTGTTTACCGCATAGTCGTAAAAATAAACAAAGCTGTATCTCTCCGAACTTTGTGGCAGATACAGCTTTTTTCATAAAACAGCTTACCGCGAGGTCTTACAAATTGAAAGCTGTATTTACAATCTCTGCAAAATGTGCTATAATCTGTTGGGGAGGTGTTTTATTTGATCGCTGTCATCGTTATGCTTGCTGTGCTTGCGGCTGTACTCGGCGTTATCTGCCTTTTGCAGAGATATGAACTGTACTCTGTCGAAAAACAGCTGAAAGAACTCAGCACCGAGAATACCAACAATCTTCTGCGGTCGTCAACAGGTACGGCTGACAGACTGATAACCGAGATAAACCGACTTCTCAAAGAGATGCGCAAAGTCCGCGTTGAACACACACGCAAAAGCCACGCTATGGAACAGATGATGACCAACATCTCCCATGACCTGCGCACACCGCTTACCTCTGCACTGGGCTACATCGACCTTATAAGGAATGCTGACATTTCGGAAGAGGAAAAAAAACGCGAACTTGAAGTCATAGAACAGCGGCTTATGCGCCTTGAAGAACTGATAAACTCATTCTTTGAGTTCTCAAAGATAATATCAGGCGGCAAGCTCCCCGAAAAAGAAGTGCTTGACCCTGTGGGCATTCTCGAAGAGTCGATAGTGCATTATTTTGACGACTACGAAAGCAGAGGCAGGCGTATCTCGCTTTACTGCCCTCAGCGGCGGCTGAAACTATCCTCAAACAGAAGCATGCTGCTGAGGATATTTGACAATCTGGTGGGTAATGCGCTAAAACACGGCAGCGGCGAACTGAAAGTCAGCATTGTGCAGGAAGATGTGCTGAGAGTGACTTTTGAAAACCCCGCCGAGATAAACGAACTGGATATAGAACACATCTTCGATGAATTTTACACCACCGATATCTCCCGCACAAAAGGCGGAACAGGTCTTGGGCTTGCCATAGCCAAACAGTTCACCGAAATGCTTGGCGGCAGGATAGAAGCTAAGGCTGAAGATTCGGTGTTCACCGTCCTTCTTGAATTTAATGTGTGATACACATTTCCCCCACATATCCGCTTTCCGCGCCGACTGCTTCAGATAACGATATAATACCGTTTATTATGGCGTGTCAGCGGTCTTACATTACTTAAGGTGGTCGGCTTATATTTCCGCCGCCGCAGTCGTCGGAATATACATGGCGCTAAATTATCCTCTTGTTTACCGCATTTTCAGTTGGTGTGCCAAAGGGATAGCCTTAAAATAAAAAAAATTGCAAATATTTTCAAAAGCTATATACTTTTTGGGAAATATGTGCTATAATAAGGTATGCCTGCCGCAATGAAAGCAACACGGCAGATCGTTTGTATGACCTATCCCGCGCAAACCTCGATTCTTTAGGCTTTGCGCCACTTTCACCGAAAGGACGGACGATAGATTGGAGAATAAGAAGATCACCCTTTACGGCTTTAATAATCTTACAAAAACACTGAGTTTTAATATATATGATGTCTGTTATGCCAAAGGACAGAAAGAACAGAAGGATTATATCGAATATATCGATGAGCAGTACAACTCCGAAAGGCTCACAAAAATACTTTGTGATGTCACCGAAATGATAGGGGCGCGGGTGCTCAATATCTCGAAACAGGATTATGAACCGCAGGGCGCATCGGTGAATGTGCTTATCGCTGAGAAGGAACTGGATAAAGACTCTATCGACCCATCGTGCAATCTCGGCAGACTGCCCGATGCACCTGAGCTGATACACGCTCACCTTGATAAAAGCCATGTTACGGTGCATACTTTCCCCGAGTATCACCCTGACAACTCCATATCTACTTTCCGCGTGGATATAGATGTTTCTACCTGCGGCACTATCTCGCCGCTGAATGCGCTGAATTATCTGATAGCCAGCTTTGATTCGGATATCATCACCATCGACTACCGCGTGCGCGGCTTCACCAGAGATGTGCTGGGCAAAAAGTTCTTTATCGACCACGATATAACTTCCATACAGGATTACATCGATGACAGCACGCTGACAAAGTACGATGCCATTGATGTGAATGTCTATCAATCCAATATTTTTCACACAAAACTTCTTATAAAGGAGATAGACCTGCAAAACTATCTCTTCAAGAAAGATGTCTACGAACTGACCCCCAAACAGCGCCTTGACATAACCGACAGCCTGCGCCGCGAGATGATAGAGATATACAGCGGCATGAACATTTATTAATTCATAATTCATAATTCATAATTCATAATTGGCAAGTAAAACAGCGTGGCTGTTCTTGTAAGTCATGGGTTATGGGTTATGTTTTTATATGGGGGATATATCTGTTGAAAAATGATAATATTATACTTGATAAAAGCATGGATTTTGCAGTTCGCATAGTTCGGCTTTATCAATACCTCGGCGGTGATAAACGTGAATATGTTCTGTCAAAGCAGGTATTAAAAAGCGGTACGAGCATAGGGGCTAATATAAAAGAAGCGATACGCGGTCAAAGTCGTGCTGATTTTCGGTCAAAAATGAATATCGCACTTAAAGAAGCATCTGAAACCGAGTATTGGCTGGAACTATTGTATAAGACCGAATACATCAGCGAAAAACAATTCTGCTCGATAAATGAGGATTGTATCGAACTTATCAGAATTCTTACCTCTATAATTAAAAACACAAAGGAGGGATAATATTCATATTGTTGACAAACCACAAAGCTGATGGTCATGTCAATAATTATGAATTATGAATTATGAATTATGAATTACAAAACAGTGCGCCTTTGCATGAAGCATTGCGCAAACATATGAAAAACCGCATAGTCCGCCTTGATGTGCCCGGTCACAAGGGCGGGCGCATGAATAAAGAACTCAAGGCTTTTCTGGGCGAACAGGTGATGGCTTGCGATGTCAATTCCATGAAAAATCTGGATAACCTCTGCCACCCCGTTTCGGTCATAAAGGAAGCTGAACAGCTTGCCGCTGACGCTTTCGGGGCTGACCACGCATTCTTTATGGTGGGCGGCACTACTTCGGCGGTGCAGACTATGGTGTTCACTGCCTGCAAAGCGGGCGAGAAGATAATCATGCCGCGAAATGTCCACAGAAGTGCCATAAACGCACTGGTGGTCTGCGGTGCGGTGCCTGTCTATGTCGATCCGGGTACAAACAAGCGTCTGGGCATACCTCTGGGCATGTCGGTGGCAGATGTCGAAAAAGCCATACTCGCTAACCCCGATGCTAAGGCAGTGCTGGTCAATAACCCCACCTACTACGGCATTTGCTCGGATATACGCGGCATTGTCGAACTGGCACATAAACACGGCATGCTGGTGCTGGCTGATGAAGCACACGGCACTCACCTGTATTTCGGTGAGGGTCTGCCATGTTCCGCTATGGCGGCGGGTGCTGATATGGCGGCTGTCAGCATACATAAAACAGGCGGCAGTCTTACGCAGTCATCACTGCTTCTCTGCCGTAACAGCGTTTCAGAGGGCTATGTGCGCCAGATAATCAACCTTACCCAGACCACCAGCGGTTCTTACCTGCTGATGGTGAGCCTTGACCTTGCAAGAAAAAATCTGGCACTCAACGGCAAGGAACTTTTCGCGAGGTCGGTGGCATACTCCGATTACGCCCGTGAGGAGATAAACAAGATAGGCGGCTACTACGCCTACGGCAAGGAACTTGAAAACGGCGATGATTTCTATGCTTTTGACTCCACTAAACTTAGCGTCCATACACGCGATATAGGTCTTGCAGGTGTGGAGGTCTATGACATTCTGCGAGATGACTACGATATCCAGATAGAGTTCGGTGATATCGGCAATATCCTCGCCATAGTTTCGGCGGGTGACCGTGAACTGGAGATAGAACGTTTCATATCAGCACTCAGCGAGATAAAACGACTCTATTCAAAAGACCCCACCGGTCTGTTCGACCACGAGTATATCGATCCACAGGTGGAGATGAGTCCGCAGAAAGCATTCTACAGCGACAAGCGCCCCATGTGGATAAACGAGAGCGCGGGGCAGATCTGCGGTGAGTTCGTAATGTGCTACCCTCCTGGAATACCGATACTTGCACCGGGCGAACGCATCACCAGAGAAATAATCAGCTACATCAACTACTGCAAGGAAAAAGGCTGTCTGCTGACGGGTACTGAGGATCTGGAGATAAACTATATAAATGTAGTAGAATAAAAATAGTAAACGAAGTAAAAATACATTTAATGTGATCTCGCGGGGCGGACATTCTTGTCTGTCCCGTTTTTTATTCGTGAGAAAAAAGCCGTCGCACAGACATGAAAATCAGATTTCCTCTTGAAATTTATCGGGATATATGTTATAATTCTATGTAGTTATCAGGATGAAATGCTGTACCGATATATCAGCTTCAAAAAGTGCAGACGGTGCAGTATAATGAAAGATGACCGATTAAGTGATCGAAAGGAAGATGTAAAATGTCAAGAGCATTGATCATAGGTGCAGGCGGAGTTGCGGGTGTAGTTATACACAAATGCTGCCAGAACAGCGAGGTCTTCACCGATATATGTATCGCAAGCAGAACTAAGTCCAAGTGCGATAAGTTCAAGGAGGAACTTCAGGACAAGACAAAGACCAACATCACCACCGCACAGGTAAACGCCGACAATGTGCCCGAACTTGTTGCGCTGATGAAAGAGTATAAGCCCGATATCTGCATAAATGTGGCACTTCCCTATCAGGATCTCCACATAATGGACGCTTGCCTTGAATGCAAGGTGGACTACCTCGATACCGCAAACTATGAGCCTGAGGACACTGCAAAGTTTGAATACAGCTGGCAGTGGGCTTACCGCGAGAGATTTGAAAAAGCAGGCATAACAGCAATACTGGGCAGCGGCTTCGATCCGGGTGTTACAGGCGTATTCTGCGCTTATGCACAGAAGCACTATTTTGATGAGATAAACTACATCGATATCCTCGACTGCAACGGCGGCGATCACGGCTATCCTTTCGCAACAAACTTCAACCCTGAGATAAACATTCGCGAAGTTTCGGCTAAGGGCAGCTACATTCAGGACGGCAAGTGGGTAGAGACCGAGCCGATGGAGATAAAGAGAGTCTATAACTTCGATCAGGTGGGCGAAAAGGATATGTACCTGCTCCACCACGAAGAACTTGAAAGCCTTGCGCTGAACATCAAGGGCATCAAGAGGATACGTTTCTTCATGACCTTCGGTCAGAGTTATCTGACACACCTGAAATGTCTGGAAAATGTGGGCATGACTTCCATCGAGCCTATCATGTATGAGGGTAAGGAGATAGTTCCTCTCCAGTTCCTCAAAGCTGTACTGCCCGACCCCGCAAGTCTTGGTCCGAGAACTAAGGGCAAGACCAATATCGGCTGTATATTCCAGGGCAAAAAGGACGGTCAGGATAAGACCTACTATGTTTACAACGTATGCGACCATCAGGAGTGCTATAAGGAAGTCGGCTCGCAGGCTATCTCCTACACCACAGGCGTACCCGCAATGATAGGCGCTATGATGGTGCTGACAGGCAAGTGGAAGAAACCGGGCGTTTACAATGTTGAGGAGTTCGATCCCGATCCGTTCATGGAAGCACTGAACAAGTGGGGTCTGCCCTGGACAGAGAACTTTGACCCTGTGCTGGTAGACTGACTTATCAATTCAAAAGCATGAGGTATTTCCCTATTTTGCAGGAGTTGTTCGAGTCTGACACGATAGTGTTTTTAATTATCGGCGCGGCACTCGGCTTCGGTATCGGCTTTAAGCTGAAAACCGCCAAAAGCAGGATATGCGCGGTCATCACCTGCACACTTACATATGCAGTGTGTGAGGGCATATCCAACATACACACAAACTTTATGGCAGAACTGTTCATGCTGTTTCTGGGGACAGCATCGCTGGGGGCGATAGCAGGTATGCTCCTCAACATACCTGTGTGCAGGCTTATTGCCAAAAATAATACATGATAATATCGGGCGGCTGTTATAGTAAACGACATATTTATTTCTACATTCAGCGCTCGCAGACATTGTGCTTTTTGTGGCTGTGAGCGCTGAATATTGTGAAATTTTTGTCGTTTACTATAAGTCGCCCGATAGTTATAGTTTACGGTTTTCTTTCCCCCGACGCAGGCAAATGCGTGGACGCATGGAAAGAAAACATCTCAAAAACAGTTACTTTTTATACCTTTATTCTCAGTGATGTCTTAAAGGGATAACCATAATATATTAAATCGCATTGCTATATGGGAGTGAGAGAATGACCATCAAACAGAAAAAAGAACTGGCAGTACAGGCTATAGAACTTCTTGAAAAGCAGTATCCCGGCGCAGTCTGTTCACTTATCTACACAAAGCCCCACGAACTGCTGATAGCCACCAGACTTTCAGCCCAGTGTACCGATGCGCGGGTGAATATCGTCACGAAAGACCTGTTTGCAAAGTACAGGTCGATAGAAGAGTTTGCCGATGCCGACATAGCCGACATCGAAGAGATAGTCAAGCCCTGCGGTCTGTATAAGACAAAAGCGAAGTCCATCAAGGAGATGTGCATTCAGCTGAGGGACGGCTATAACAGCACTCTTCCCGACACGCTGGAAGAACTCACCAAACTGAGCGGTATCGGGCGCAAGACTGCAAACCTCATAATGGGTGATATCTACCACAAGCCCGCAGTCGTCACCGATACCCACTGCATACGCATAACAGGCAGACTGGGGCTGGTGAAGAGCAAAGAACCTGCAAAGGTCGAAGCTGAACTTTGGAAAATTCTTCCTCCCGATAAGAGCAACGATTTCTGCCACAGGCTGGTGATGTTCGGGCGTGAATACTGCACTGCTCGCAGTCCGAAATGCGACGGCTGTCCTCTGCGGGAGATATGCCCGTCAAAAGGCGAATAATCGCTGAAAAAACGCACATAATCATACCGAGGGAAACCTCGGTATTTTTTATGGAGGTGTTTTTTACGGAAAGCAAACTGACTGAACTTCTCAGCCGCGACAAGGAGAGCCGCGAATTTTTCGCGAGCCTTTCGCCCGAACTGAGAAAAATGCTGATGAAGCAGGATATCGGTAATTTTCAGGCGCTTGAACGTGCAGTGGGCGAGTGCGGCGGACACACTTTCGCGGCGGCAGAATTGTCACACGGGCAGGCGGCTTCCCCCACCGAGAGCACAGGCGCAGTACCGCGCGGCGCTGACCTTTCCACCGATGAATGGCGGCGCTTCAACAGCGTGCAGGGCTTTGGCGGCAAGGCATAAGGTATGTAAAAAGCGCAGCTTTCGGGGCTGCGCTTTCTGCTTTATTCAAAGATGTCGTCAACGACTTCCCTGCCTGTATCGAGGGTGTCGTCTATCACTTCACCGCCGCCGCTGATAACATCGTCGATGCCCTCACCCACACGGCTCATAACATCGTCTGAGTCGTCGCGGCGTGAAGACTCATCGCGCTTCTTTGAAGAATCATCGCGCTTTTTCGACGATTCTTCACGCTTTGATGAAACTTCTTCGCGGCGCGAACTTTCATCGCGGCTTTCAGCCTTGCTCGAAGCCGCCGAAGTTTCGCGGGTGGCAGCGGGAGCACTTTCTTCGTATTTGCCCTGTTTGTAGTCAGAGTCGTTCCTGTCGCCCGCCGCGCAGGCTGTCACAACTGCCGCCGCAGACAGCGCACAGAGGGTCACTGCAAGATATTTCTTCATGGTGATCTTTCCTTTCTTTGCCTTTGTTTGAAATTTCATGGCATAAATATTATTGACAGCCTTTCAGCGATTATGCGCATCAGCCGAAAAGGAAAGATATGATAAAATACTCAGTCAGCAGACTTTTTCCGCTTTTTCGGAGCAGGAAGTTCATCCGCTATGGCAGGCAGAAGTTCGCGCAGAAACTCTTTCGAGTCAACATTTTCCACAAGCAGCATCTCTTTTGCGCCATCATATGGCAGTTCAAGCGGCGCATCTGGCATCATCAGTGCGGCAGATCTTGTTTTTTTCACCAAAAAGCGGTCATCATATATCCCGCCTACGACCTTGCCCCGACAGTATATGATGTACTCGCCCATCATGGGTCTATATGAGATCTCTTCCGTATCTGACAACATTTCTAAAACAAATTCAAGATATTGTTTGCTTGACGGCACAGCCATCACCTCACATTTCGCATTGTGAAATAAAAAACTGCGGGACTTCTGACAAAGCAGAAGCGCCGCAGCTTTGATAATTACTTAACGATAGCCAGCAGAACGCCCGCAGCAACTGCCGAACCTATAACGCCTGCAACGTTCGGACCCATAGCGTGCATCAGCAGATAGTTTGTGGGAACTTCTTCCTGACCGACCTTCTGGGAAATTCTTGCCGCCATAGGAACAGCAGAAACGCCCGCAGAACCGATCAGAGGATTGATCTTGCCGCCTGAGATAACGTACATCAGTTTGCCCAGCAGAATACCGCATGCAGTACCCAGAGAGAATGCAACTACGCCCAGCAGCATTACCTTGCCGAAGTCAAGGCTTATTACCTTGTCAGCCTGTGTGGTAGCACCAACAGTAACGCCTAAGAAGATGGTGATAATGTTCATCAGTTCATTCTGTGCAGTCTTTACCAGACGGTCGCAGCAGCCGCTTTCCTTAAGCAGGTTACCGAACATCAGCATACCTACCAGCGGTGCAGCAGATGGTATCATCAGCGCGATGATAAGTGTTACCAGTACAGGGAATATCAGCTTTTCGAGCCTTGAAACAGGTCTTAACTGACCCATTACTACCGAACGCTCCTTCTTTGTGGTCAGCGCCTTCATTATAGGAGGCTGAATGATAGGAACGAGCGCCATGTAGGTGTACGCTGCCAGCGCGATAGTACCGACCGAGTTCGCACTGTTGGTAGTCAGCAGCTTTGAAGAAACGTAGATGGATGTAGGACCGTCAGCACCGCCGATGATAGCGATGGACGCGCAGTCAGCAGCACTCATGTTGAGGATAGCTGCGCCTACGAAAGTGAAGAAGATACCGCCCTGTGCAGCAGCACCCAGCAGGAAGCTCTTAGGTGAAGCTATCAGCGGACCGAAGTCGGTCATCGCACCGATGCCTAAGAATATCAGCGGAGGATATATCTGGAGTTTTACGCCCATGTAGAGGATATCCAACAGTCCCCCGTGTTCAAGTATCCGTTGATAGTCTATGTAGTGGTCGTTGACTGTGCCTGCGTCCTCTTTGAAATCGTCCACATAGTTCCAGAATTCGGGGTGGTACATCTCAGCAAAAGGCAGGTTCGTCAGCAGCATGCCGAAAGATATGGGCAGCAGCAGCAGCGGCTCAAAGCCCTTTGCAACTGCCAGATACATGAACACGAATGAGATCAGTATCATTATGATGTTTTTCCAGCCGCCGTCTGCAAAGAAGCCTGCAAAGCCCGATTCCTGAGCCAGCTGAGCCAGAGTGTCCAAAAACGATTGAATTATAGCCATTTTAAAAGATCACGTTCCTTTCCAAAGCTAAAACGGGCGGGTGTTTTCCATAACGCCTGCGGCAGACCACGCCGATCTTCTCGGTTTAACAGCCTTTACGCCCTTAAGTACGGGCTTTTTGCCGCTGCCTGCGTACATTGCCGAAAGTGCGCCCATTATCGCAGCCACTACTTCTTCCTCAACACCGTCTTCAACTACAGGTGCGGGAGCGGGTGCGGCGGGTGCGGCCTTGACCTCAGCTTTTGCTTCGGCTGCCTTTGCCTTAGCCTCAGCTTCAGCCTTTGCTTTGGCTTTTGCCTCAGCGCTCTTGTTGATGCCCTCAAAGATCTTGCCGTAAAGCGTTACCAGAAGGATCAGTATTATCAGACCGATGAACACCACCGACATACCTGTTATTACAACAGATGCGATGGTTTCACCGCCGAGATCGGTCTGATCGGGCGGAATGTTGCTTGAAAGCAGCTGAGCCAGTGTGAATTGTAAACCACTCATATAAAAACTCCTCCGAAAATTATTTTAACATACATATCAATTATACACCACTTTTCCCAAAATTACAAGACCTTTTCGGCAATTTTTTATTTTTTTTAATATTTTTATGAAAGTTGACAACTGCGCATTAATATTTTCGTGAGAAGTTTGCGGCGCGGCCGGCGTTCAGGTAAGTCTTTCGGTCAGATCAAGGTGCATCGGCAGGTCACAGAGGGCGTTTCCGTTCTTTTGCGTCAAGCACTGTTTTCTCAGCAAAGCACATGCAGATCTGCCCATATGTGCCGCATACAGTACCTTCACAACACATATGGACAGGACGGATCTTATGCAAAAAGCCCGCCGAAGTTCATCACAACGGCGGGTATATATCAGTCGATCTCGCGTTTAGTAAATGAAAGATACCCCAGCACGAAAGACACTACAGTGACGACAGCGCAGAGGATAATGCAGTTTCTCACATATCCGCTGCTGCCGCCCAGCGCAAGTTTCGAGAACATGGTGCTTATCTCGTAGTTCAGCATCCTTACAGCGAGTTTGTTGTCATCTTTGCGGCATGCGCTGTAATATATCAGCGCCGCTGCGGAGTATATGAACGGGTACATTATGCTTACCGAATTGAACGCCGCGCCTTTCCTGAAGAAAAACGCAAGGAATATGAACGCCGAAACTATCGCAGTGACCAGCGGCATCTGCATCATCACAGCCTTGAAGTATTCTCCGAACTGCGAGGCGTGCTCACTGCCGTTCACTATGGCATTCGCACCGTAGTACATCAGATTTGCCAGCAGGAACATCACCAGCGTGCATAACATCGTGAAAACATATTTTGAAAGGTAGTACTCCTTTTTGCTCACTGCCGAACTTATAGTGTTCTTGACCGTATGTTCCGAGAATTCAGCGGTTATTATGCTGAAAACAGGGGCTATCAGCGTGAAATAGTAAGTAAAGTTCATACATACCATGCGTATATCCAGCTTAGCGCTTTCAGTTGCGGGCATCGGACCGCCAAAAGTAACGCCGCCCGCCTCTTTTGTGATTATGGTAATGGCGTAGCTTATCAGCATAACTATCCAGAAGAAACCGAAACCTTTACTTCTTACAAGGCGGTATGACTCCGCTTTCATCATGTTTATCATTTTGACTCCTCCCCTACCAGCTGTTTGAAATAGTCCTCCAGCGAAATGCCCGCTTCCGATATGCCCGAAACAGATACATCTGCCCTGATAAGCTCACGGTTGATGATATCAGCGGCGGCTGAACGTTCGTATACACGTATCTCACTGCTGTCGATGACCTTATAGTCCTTAATGGAAAGTTTTTCCTCCAGAACAGTCGCGGCGGCTTTGGTATCACTTGTTTTCACAACGATACAGCGCATACACTCAAAGTCTATCTCCTCCTTAGTCATCTCTTTTAGGACATGCCCTTTGTCGATGAACAGAAAGCGGTCTGCCACAGCATATAGTTCGGAAAGTATATGGCTTGATATCATGATAGTTACGCCGTGTTCGGTATTCAGCTTTTGGAATGTTTCGCGCAGTTCGCTGATAGCGATCGGGTCAAGACCGTTGATGGGTTCATCGAGAATGATAAGGTCGGGGTTATCCAGCAGTGAGAAAGCTATCCCAAGACGCTGTTTCATACCCAGCGAAAACTGCTTGAACTTGCGGTCGCGGGCATCGGTCAGGTTCAGCATCTTAAGCACTTCATCTATCTGCGAAAGGTCGGTTATCCCCTTTTGCATGCAGTAATAGCGCAAATTACGGTAAGCGGTCAAATTCCCGAAGAAAGCGGGATTTTCGATAAGACAGCCGATGCGTTTTCTTTCACGTTCAGCGGCGGAACCTGTTTTGCCGAATATCTCAAACTCCCCCGAAGTCTTTTCGGTCAGCCCCGTCACCACTTTCATCAGCGTGGTCTTACCCGCGCCGTTCCTGCCTATCAGACCGTATATCTCACCGCGATAAACGGTCATATCGGCGTTTTCCAGTGCCGTGAACTTCTTGTACTTTTTAGTCAGCCCATTGGTCTTAAGAACTATCTCTTTCATATCATGTTACCTCCTGCGTTTTCTTTTGATGTTTTCATTATAGCAGAAAGGTCTTAAAAAACACTTAAATCAGTTCTTAAATAAGTCTGAAATGATAAACATTCCCGAAAGACCGCCTTTTCAGCACCACCTTTCGGCAGACTCCCCCGCCTGCGGCGGGGGAAAGATATACGCCAACCACCGTATAGCCGCCGATTTTGTGGTGTGTCAGCGGGATAACCACGATCCAAAAAGCAACTCGCATTTCATGTACAGATGTAACAAAGAACGATGTAACGCTTGTTTCAGTGCATTACCGCACAACGTCCATCTGCGGTTCGCACCATGCAAATGCCACGTAAATGCGCACTCTTTCCACTGCGGGTTGCGAAGTGTGCTGAATGGGTGAAAGAATAATGAAAGTTGGGCGCTCTTCTTGAAAAAAAAGAGAGTCTATGATATAATGTGTGTGAAAATAAGATATTATGACTATCCCTATGTTCCGTAAAACCGCTGTTTCGTATCGTGTCAGCGGGATTACCACGTAAAATATAGTGTAAGTAAAGAAAGTAAAAACATCATCGGGGGTGAAGAGTATGAAAGATATCGGTGAAAGACTGTCATCTTATGAACCGCTTTGGGAAAACTGGTATAAGGACTGCTATCTCGGCAGCGGCGGTTCGGGAAAGGTCTACAGGTTCAGACAAGAACTGTACGGTCAGGTCAGATATTGCGCTGTCAAGGCGCTTTCCATCATTCCTGACAGAAGCGTTTCGGTCACCCGCGAAAGCCGAGAACAGGAAATGGACGAGCGCAAAAAGCAAGTTTCCAAAGAGATACAGAATATGTACCTGCTGGGCGACAAGCCCCATCTGGTACACTGCATAAACCACACCTACCGCGATTTCACCAATGATGACGGCGAAGTGATAGGCTTCGATGTGATGATACAGATGGAGTACTACAAGACCCTCACCGAATACATCAACGAAAAAGGCGTGCTTGCACCATCTGAGATAGAAAAGCTGGCACGGGATATCGGCAGTGCTCTGCTGGCGATGCAGGAGAAAAATATGCTCCACCGCGATATAAAGCCCGATAACATCTATGTTGATGACAACGGCGAATTCTATCTGGGTGATTTCGGCATCGCAAAGCAGACACAGTCTGCCAGCTTTGCAACTTTTGTGGGCACACAGCCGTTCATGGCACCTGAGGTATGGAATGCGAGAACACCAAATGAACAGCATTACGGTGCGGCGGCGGATATCTATTCGCTGGGCATAACGCTGTATTATCTTCTCAATGGCAACCGCCTGCCGATGGTCAATACGGGCGACAACCGCAACGCCATCGACAGCGCGATATTCGGTCGGCTGAGCGGAAAAACTTTCGGCGTGCCCGAAAACGGCAGTGACAAACTGAAAAATGTAGTCATGAAGTGCTGTGCTTTCGACCCCGCTGACCGTATACAGTCGGCAAAAGAACTTCTTGCGGCACTTGACGGCGATGAAATGTCGGAAGATGTCGGCAAAAGCGAAGCGGTCATAAAGGACGCAGAAAAAGGCGGACAGGCTGAAAGGTCGGAAAAGACCGAGAAAGTTCCGCCTGCACCGATAATAAAAGACAGCGGCAAAAAGGTCAGGGAAGAACCGCCCGAAAAATTCGAGATAACCGACAGCGTCTACATAAGACCGGGCGACCCCGCCGAAGAACTTATAGTAAGACCCGCCCCCGCAAGACCCGAACGCAGACCCGTTCAGGCGCAGAAACAGCGCACCAAAGGGCATTCGGAAAACGCGAAGGACGGCAATAAACAACAGCCGCGTCCCCATAAACAGGCAAGACCGCAAAAGGAACAGCCTCAGCTGTCAAAAGCTACCAAAAAAGCGGCACTGACCATCGGGCTGACGCTGTGCTTTATCATTGGGATAGGGGCGCTTTTCTTCACAAAGACCATCTGCCTGCACAACTGGTCTGCCGCCACCTGCACAAAGCCCGAAACATGCACAAAATGCGGCAAAACAAGGGGCGAACTCGCGGCACATGTCTTTGAGGAAGCCACCTGCACCCACGCCAGACGATGTACCGTCTGCGGTATGGAAGAGGGCAAAAAACTTTCCCATACTTTTATGGAAGCCACCTGCACCATACCGAGAACATGTACAAAATGCGGCAAGACTGAGGGCGAACCGCTGGGTCACAAGTGGGTGGACGAAACCTGTGAAGAACCCCAGTACTGCGAAGTCTGCGGGCTGATAGGCAAAGATGCGGCAGGTCACAAGTGGAAAGAAGCCACCTGCACCAAACCGAAGACCTGCACAGTCTGCAAAAAGACTGAGGGCGAAGCCATCGGGCACAAGTGGAAAGCCGCGACCTGCACCGAGCCTGAAACATGCGAGAACTGCGGCGAAACTAAGGGCAAGGCATTGGGTCACACATGGGTCGGCGCTACGCTGACTGCACCAAAGACCTGCTCTGTATGCGGTGCCACCGAAGGTTCAGCGCTTGATTACACCGACAGGGGCACAATGTTCGTTGACACGGGCGGCGATACACTGGCACTGAGGGAAGAAAAATCATCTTCTTCAAAACAGCTGGCGGCTATACCCGACTGCACCGAGATAAGGGTGTGGTACACGGGAAGTTCGGGCTGGTATTACGCGCTGTATGACAACACCTACGGCTATGTGAACTCCGCTTATATTTCGGCTAAAGACCCCATGCTGGGCGACGGCACCGTGACAGGCTGGAACTCGAAAAATCTCGGCACGCTGTCGGTATCGGTGGCATCGGCTGAGGTGAAATACGGCAGGTTGTATATCGACCTTGAAGTAAGCAGTGAGGAAACTGATTTCGTATGGCCCGACCTGTACATCTACTACAACGGTTCTGAAAAAGCCAACGGTAACTTCATCGACCACAAGGATATCATCATAATGCCGTATGTGACCCGCACAGTTTCGGTAAACACAAAGGTCAGCAATGATTTCGGCAGAAGCAGTCTGAAAAATATCATCATAGTGGACGGCGAGGGCAACAAGGTGATGCTTGAACCTTAGCTGATATGTTCATTATGTCGGCATAGAAAAAGATATATCATGCCGAATTTGTGACGGCTGATACCATCAGCAGATAAAAAACGCCATGCGGCGGGAAAGGAGCGTGTTCGCCGCACGATTAACAGACAGTCTACATTATCAAAATAATTTGTCAAAAGGTATTGCAATTAATGAAAATGTATGGTATAATATGAATGTCAGTTATTGAGCATTTCAATTTCTTTAATGTACTTTTTGTGAACGGAGTGATAAGGTTGGGTACCTTGTTTCGGTCTTTTATGATCAATATCCTGCTTGATATGTGGGGGGCGATACCTGCGGTGATACTGCTGGTACTGCACTTTTTTCTGGGAGTTCCGCTGTGGTTCTTCGCAGTGGCACTGGCAGGGTGGCTGGTCATAGTCGGCACGATGACGGTACTTATGCACCTGATAACATCTCAGCCCGACACACCGCACAAGCAGAAGAAAAATATGAACCCATATTCAAAAAAAGGGTATGAAACACCTGATATGCAGAGGTGAACTACGGGGCTTTGCGCCCGATATCTATAAATAATAAATAATCTTTATCTTTTTCAAGGAGGGTCTATCTATGGGACTTATTATGGCAGCCATCGGCGCAGTTGGCGGTACAATGGCAGATCAGTGGAAAGAATACTTTTACTGCGAGGCACTTCCCGATGATGTGCTGATGGTAAAGGGTCAGAAGGTAGTAACAAAGCGCGGTCAGAACACTAAGGGCAATGACAACATCATCTCTGCGGGTTCGGGCATAGCTGTTGCTGACGGTCAGACCATGATAATCGTTGAGGACGGTGCTATCATCGAAGTCTGCAACCGTCCGGGCAGATATACTTTTGAACTGGGTACTCCCTCACTGTTCGCTGACGGCAAGCTGGGTCAGAAGATCAAGGATACTTTCAAGCAGATAGGTCAGCGTATAGGCTACGGCGGCGATCCCGGAAAAGATCAGAGAGTTTATTACTTCAACACCAAGCAGATCTCCAACAACCTGTTCGGCACACCCGAAACTGTTCCTTTCAGAGTTGTTGACTCGAAGATCGGTCTTGATATCGATGTACAGATCAAGTGCAGCGGTATGTACACATTCCAGATAGTTGACCCGCTGCTGTTCTACACAAATATCTGCGGCAATCAGGCACATGAGTACAGAAGAGATACCATAGCACCCAGAATGAAGGCTGAGTTCATCGACGCGCTGACACCCGCATTCTCGATCATGTCTGATATGGAGTTAAGACCCAACCAGATACCTGGCAAGAAGCAGGAACTCAAGAACGCTGTCAATGAGGCACTGGCTGATACCTGGGGCAAGAACATGGGTATCGAGGTCATTGAAGTTGCTATAAAGGCTCTGAACCTGCCTAAGGAAGATCAGGACATGATCAAGGAGGCTCAGCGCATAGCTATGATGCAGAACCCGACCTATGCGGCAGCTACTATGGTAGGAGCACAGGCTGAGGCTATGAAGGCAGCTGCCAGCAACTCGGCAGGCGCTATGACAGGCTTCATGGGTATGGGCATGGCTCAGCAGGCAGGCGGCATGAACGCGCAGAACCTGTTCGCTATGGGTCAGCAGCAGATGCAGCAGGCTCAGCAGCAGAATGTTCAGCCCGCAATGAACTCCGCAGCAGGCAGCTGGACTTGCAACTGCGGTACTGTGAACACCAGCAAGTTCTGCCAGAACTGCGGCACACCAAAGCCCGCAGAGGAAAACGGCTGGACATGCAGCTGCGGTACTGTAAATCAAGGCAAGTTCTGCCAGAACTGTGGTGCAAAGAAGCCCGCAGGTGCAAAACTTTACAAGTGCGACAAGTGCGGCTGGACTCCTGAGGATCCCGCTCACCCGCCTAAGTTCTGCCCTGAGTGCGGCGACATCTTTGATGAGAACGACGCTAACTGATAACTTTTTTGATTTTAAGATCATTCACGCAGTTGCAGAGATGGGAGCATCTCTGCAATTGCTTTGTTTGCTGACCCGCGATAGGGTAATTTAGCATTGATTGGAGAATACTTGCATGGCGGTACAAGAATATAAATGTCCTTGCTGCGCCGGAGCGATAGAATTCAACTCGCAGGTGCAGAAGATGAAATGTCCATACTGCGACACCGAGTTTGAGATGGACGCTCTGCTGGCGTATGACGAGGATCTTTCGACTGACGGCAACGACCAGCTGGACTGGAATCCCGAAACATCTGAGTGGCAGGAAGGTGAGACCGATCATCTGAGGGTGTACTCGTGTCAGTCCTGCGGCGGTGAGATAGTCGGGGACGAGAATATGGGCGCCACGAAGTGTCCCTACTGCGACAACCCTGTGGTCATGACGGGGCAGTTTCGGGGTGCGCTCAAGCCTGATTATGTCATACCTTTCAAGGTTGACAAGGCGGCGGCTGTCGAGGGACTGAAAAAACATCTGATAGGAAAGAAGTTTTTGCCGAAGGTGTTCAAGGAAGAGAACCATCTGGACGAGGTGAAGGGTATATATGTACCTTTCTGGCTGTTCGATGCTGACGCTGAGGGCGGCGTGAGATACAAGTGCAGCAGGAGCCATTCCCACACGGAGGGCAACTACAGAGTGACCGAAACAGAGTATTTCTCGGTGTACCGCGAGGGCAGGATAGGCTTTGACAAGATACCTGTTGACGGTTCGAGCAAGATGCCCGATGACCTTATGGAGTCGGTGGGACCTTTCAAATTCAGCGATGCGGTGCCTTTTCAGACTGCTTATCTGGCGGGATATCTGGCTGACAAATATGATGTGAGCGCTGACAATTCCACCGCAAGGGCGAACGAACGCGCAAAAGAAAGCATAGATGAGGCTTTCAGGAACACGGTGCAGGGTTATACAAGCGTCATAAAAGAGGGCGACAACCTCAGACTTCATGACGCTAAGGCGAAGTATGCGCTGTACCCCGTGTGGGTGCTGACCACAAGCTGGAACGGCAGTACATATCTGTTCGGCATGAATGGTCAGACAGGCAAATTCGTGGGAAATCTGCCATGTGACAAGGGACTTTACAGAAAAAGTTTCCTGATAGCGAGCACTATCGCGGCGATAGCCATATATGCAGCCGCATGTCTGTTTTTCAGGTAAGGGGGGCGGCATGATGAAGAGATTATTTGCAGCACTGGCTGCATCGGTCATGCTGCTGGGCGGGGCTGTTACAGCCTTTGCAGAAGAACAGCTGATACCTAATGAATATTACACCACCAATACTGTTCCGAACGAGCGGATAAAAGACAGGCTGGTGGACGATGCAGATATACTGTCAGACTCGGAGGAAGCAAAACTTCTTGAAAAGCTGGACAGGATCAGTGAAAGCTATGGCATAGATGTGGCTGTGGTCACGACATTTTCGCTGGGTGACCGCACACCGCAGGAATTTGCTGACGATTACTACGACTACAACGGTTTCAGAGATGACGGCTTCGTGATGTTGCTGGCGATGGAAGAGCGCGACAGATGGTTTTCGGGCAAAGGTGATGGAATTGCCATATTCACCGACTACGGTCAGGACTATTTGTGGGACAATGTGACACCCGAATTGAAAAAAGGCAAATACTACGAGGCTTTTGACGAGTACGCCGACATCAGTGAAGAGTTCATAAAAGAATGGGAAAAAGGCACACCTTACGACAATAGTCACAGGGTAAAGGGCAGACTTCCCATGATATGGATACCCATTGCAATTGGCGGCGGTCTGCTGATAGGGCTGATATATGCACAATCTATAAAGGCTCAGCTTACCAGCGTTTCGATGCAGCACGGGGCTGACGACTACATAAGGAAGAACAGTTTCAAGCTGACTGTCGACCGCGACACATTCCTTTACAGGAACGTTCAGCGCGAGTACATTCCGCCCGCTGAGAAAAGCGGCGGCGGCACTTCAACGCACTCAAGCTATTCCGGAAGTTCACACAGCGGTTCGGGCGGAAAATTCTGATAAAAAACAAAGGTCGGAGGACAATGCGTTCTCCGACCATTTTTTATAGCTGTTATGTCATTATTTGCGGCGCTCCAGATTTTCAGCGGTGTTCATGTAGGCGTTATTCATGATAAGCCATACAGCGCCCAGACAGATGACCGGCAGTATGCCTGTTCTGAAAACAAGCTGAAATATTCCCGCCAGCATCATCACGACAACGCATGCAGTACTTCCCTTTTGGAAGCCCTCAAATCCTGCGCGCCATATTATCTGTTTCTGGGCTTCGTCACAGCTTTCTATCCATTTTTTCCTGAATTTAGGGTCAAAGGCTGAACCTTGCTTTTCGGGGTTGAGTTTTTTCTCCAGCGTGACCAGCTTTTCTGTAAGCATCATCTGCCATACCGCGCCCGCCAGGAACACAGCTGTGGGTATCAGCGTGTACCACGCCTTTGAACTGATAAAAAAATAAGCAGAACATAGGAAAATAACGATGTTGAAGACCTGCGAATTTGAAACCAGTTTCATAGGGGCATTCAGCCGTTCCTCGATGTCGTCTATGAAGTCTTCGTCCTCGCCGTCCCATTTGGCGGCGGCTTTGTTAAGGCAATAGAACTGTCCTGATGCACATATCAGCGGCACGATGGTCAACAGCAGGTGCGCCGCCCCCAGCAGTATGCCTGCGGCTTCATTATCGACCTTTTTGAGCAATGCGGGGAGATCCACACCTTTTGTGCCTTTGCCCAGCAGTCTGCCCATAACATACCCCAGTGCGAACGTCACCAGCACGACCGCCAGTGCTTTCAGCAGCAGTTTTACGTTTTTACTCATTGTTATCCTCCTCATATTCAAATATATCTTCTACCTTGACATTACATATTTTGGCAAGTTTCAGCGCCAGCGTCACTGAGGGGGAATAGTCGCCACGCTCTATCTGACTGATGGTCTGCCTTGAAGTGCCTGCCAGCTTGCCCATTTCCGCCTGATTTACGCCCAGACGGGCACGCATTTCCTTTAGATGGTTTTTAAGCGGCATATCAGCGTTCCTCTCTTATGTGTTATATCTTTTCTTTATCCGAGTCGGCATTTTCTTTCTTTTTTGTGCCGAATGTGAAGGATATCTTATCACGGGAGAAAATCACGCCCAGCGCCAGTGCTGTCAGGCAGAGCCCCGCAGCCAGATTGTCGATGCTAAGCCCTATCATCACACCAAAGATCATGAACAAGATGTTTTCGGTGCTGAATTTGCTCTCCATCTCTTTTTTGAGGTCTTCTGCGGTGATGACTTCACCCTCCCACTCAATGGAGTGTACGCCTGTGAACAGAAGCATATCTTTAAGTTCGGCGCGGAGTACCTTGACGAACTCGGCTTCGATGTTATCTATGCCGACAGTGTCTTCAGACCTGTATTTTGCCCTGAAAACAAGGCGCTTGTGCTTGCCCTCAGGCTCTAAAACTTTCTCGAAGCAGTAGGCACACACGCACTCTTTCTGCTTATTTGTCAGCCCATATACAACGCCGTGACTTGCAAGGCAGGCAAGAGCGGTCTGCCTTATATCATCAGCATAGCCCGACAGCCTTGATGTGAATTCGGGCTTGTTTATCTTGCGCTTGCTTGCTGTAAATATCTCGTGACCTTTGACTGTTCCGATCATGTTTATCTCCCTTTCTGTTTGACAATTATCGTTTTCGTTTTGACAACTTTAATTTTCTTTTTGACAACTATTCTTGTCATGGTTGTATTATACCACTGACAACTATCCTTGTCAAGAGGTTATGAAAGATTTTTAGTTTTTTGGTGAACTGCACAAAAACTCCGCCTAAAAATTATGAACAAAGTGGAAATTTGCACGAATGGGCTAATTTGCTTGACGATGTGTGGATTTTGTGGTAGAATAAATATAACAATATTAACCTCAGGAGGTTACACAGATGTTCTTTGACGATTACCCAATTGTAGGCACAGAAACGCGCCTGCCGATATACATAATCACCATCGGGCAGAACGAATATCAATCGCATGTGAGCAGACCCGAAGGTTTCAGATACCCGCAGATAATCTACTGCACAAAAGGCAGCGGCATGCTGAACGTGAACGGCGCAAGCTATCGCATATCGCCTAACATGGGCTTTTTCCTGCCTGCTGATCTGCCGCACGAATACTACACCACAGGTGATGAATGGGACACCCACTGGATAACTGCGGGCGGGTATGCTTATGACAGGATGCTCAAAGAATTCGGCATGACTGAGGCGAAAGTCTTCAAGCTGAGCGAGATGGAAGTTATCGAAAACAACTTCATGAAGATGCACGAGGCGCTTAGCAGTGACACGATATTCGGCAACTACAGGGCATCGGGCATGCTGTACAATTTCCTGATAGACTTCTACAGGGTGCTGACGGGCGAATATGAGAGCAGTGAGCCTTCGGGTCCTCTGGTAAAGGCGATAGACTACATCAACCACAACTATCCCGAAAAGATAACTCTCGAACAGCTGTGTGACGCTTCGGGGGTGAGCAAGCAGCATCTTTGCAGGCTTTTCCGCAAATCTCTTGACTGCCGCCCCACCGAATATGTGGCAAAGCGCCGCATACGCGAGGCTAAGACTCTGCTTGCAAACACTGACAAGCCCATCGAGCAGATAGCGGTGGAAACAGGTTTCTGCACGCCCGGATATCTGTGCGAACTTTTCAAGCGATACGAGGAGATAACTCCCGGTGAGTACCGCAAGGAGTTCACGAGGGACTGAAAAAACGTGCTGTGAAGGTATTATTTGACTTTGATGCACGCTGTTCGTGCCTGAAAAGCCTACAAGACCGAACCTGCGCTCCCCTTTATGCTTAGGAGCGTTTTCAGAGAAATACTGCGCTGTTGAACTTACGCGGCGCATACGCGGGCTGTTATGGTTTCGGGTTTGACAGTTTGGCGAATGGCACGCCGCAGAAGTACGGGCGGGTCACGCTGAAGGTATGCCATCGAAATAACCCGTAGAATACCGCATAGACCTGCATGTTGACGGCGATATATCTTTGGTGCATAAACGGCAGGACATACAGCTTCAAGGTGGTCAACGCCGTTGCGCAGGACGATGAGTGTTCTGAAAAGGAAAAATGATAGCTGACTATCAAAGGAGGGCTGAGTGCTCTCCTTTTTTAGTGGGAAAAGGGCGCAAAAAAACCCCCGAAAGGATAAGACGGGTACCCATATAGAAGATTTGCCCCAAAGCACTTTATTGTGCTTTGGGGCATTTTTATTCGTGTGTTAAGATAAATCAGAATTTAGGTTGAAAAATCCATTTTTACAAGTTCCTTACCATTTGGTAAGGGATATTCAGTCACAAAGATTTTGTGATACCCAATTTCAATCATTCGATTTTCCAAATCAACCGTATCAATTTGATGATGTATGCTATCCAGCTTGTCAAAAGAATGTGTATAAGGGGATTCCGAAACAAATCCATCGTTTTGATTGATTTGAATACCGCAAGAAACATATTTCGGTTTTACCTGCATTACAACTTTTTGAAAACACTCATAACCAATATATTCAATCAACAAATTGGCAATTACGAGATTTACAGCAGGTAGTTTTTCAATTTCTTCTGTCAGGTCAACGCATAAGCATTGCAGTGTATCGGCTAAAGAAGCATATCGTTCTTTAACCGTCTGCAAGTATTCCGGATTAACATCAATGCCATAAACGGCAGAATACTTATTAATGTCGATATGCTCCAAACCATTTCCGCCGGCAACTCCAAGCACCATAGCGGTATTCACATCATACGAATTAAGTTGTGAAAACATCATTGAGTTAAGTGCTTGCAGTTGCATTACTGTATCTAATTTCATATGATTCTCATAATCTGAAAGACTAATTGATTTCCAAGGATTATCCATTCTCTTTACCTCTGTAAATTCCGATTTTTGTCAGTAATAATTATAGCATAACACAGCTGCATTGTCAATAAAAACGCCATAGTACTTCTGACCTTACATCAGAAATACTATGGCGTAAAATTTCTTTATGCGTACCGTTCTTATCTTTCGGGGGTGTTTTGTTACTTTGAGAACAGACCGAATGCGCCGAGCAGGAGTATGAACAGCAGTACAGGTTCGATGAACTTTATCATGACGATGTACATGCCGCGTCTGCCGAATTTTTCGCCGTTTTTGGTGGCTTCATCAATGATGGACTTAGGCTTTGCTATCCAGCCGATAAGTATGCAGGTGCTTATCGCCACAACGGGCATGAGGATATTATTGCTGATATAGTCGAAAACATCGAGCATCTGGGCGCTGTTGCCGTTGGGCAGTTTGATATCGAAATAGAGTTTATTATAGCCCAGACAGATGATGACACCAAGAAGCAGTGCGGCTGCTGACTCGATGATGACAGCCTTTGTTCTTGACCACTTGAACTTATCCATAAGACCAGAAACTACGGCTTCGAGTATGGACATGGAACTTGTCAGTGCGGCGAACAGCACCATCAGGAAGAATGCTGCGCCTATCCAGTTGCCGACGGGACCCATAGCATCGAAGACCTTAGGCAGGGCTACGAACATCAGTCCGGGACCTGCATTGGAAAGACCGTCTTCGCCCAGAAATGCGAAAACTGAGGGGATTATCATAACGCCTGCGAGGAATGCAACGAGAGTATCGAATATCTCGATGCGGTTGACCGACTGCATGAGGTTATCATCATCGCGGAAGTAGGAACCGTATGTTACCATTATGCCCATCGCAACGCTTATACTGTAGAACAGCTGACCCATCGCATCGAGCACGACTGTGAAAAACTCCTTTATACCCATGCCGTCGATATTGGGAACAACGAATATCTTGAAGCCTTCAAGACCTGTTCTGCCGTCATCGCCCTTAAGGGTCAGTGCGAAGACGGATATGCCGATGATAGCAAGCAGGAGCAGTGGCATAAGCACCTTGCTTATCGCCTCGATGCCCTTATTTACGCCCTTGTAGATGACAAAAGCCGTCGCCGCAAGGAAGATGACATCGAACACGATGGGTGATATGGGTGCGGTGATGAAATTGCCGAAATAGCTGTCATCTGCCGCCTTTGAACCGCCGCCCGCTGCGAAAACGGTGAAATATTTCAGAACCCAGCCGCCTATTATGCAGTAATAGGGCAGTATCATAAAGGGGACTATGCTGGCGAAAACGCCTATCCAGCCCGACTTTTTGTGAAGTGCGCCGTAGGCTGTCAGACAGCCCTGTTTGGTCTTTCTGCCGAGAGAAACTTCTGTTACCAGCAGAGTGAAGCCGAAGGTCAGCGCCAGCACCAGATAAACGACCAGAAAGATGCCGCCGCCGTTTTTAGCCGCAAGGTAGGGGAAACGCCAGATATTTCCCAGACCCACTGCCGAACCTGCCGCCGCAAGAACGAAGCCCAGTGAGCTGGAAAAGGAATTGCGCTTTTCCAAATTTGTCTTTTCCATTTTCTTGACTCTCCTAAAAAGTATTATGGCTATCCATCGGGCACACCGAAGCTGTGGAGTCATCTTTCACCTATCTGCGGTGGTTGAAAGAAAACAGCCGACCAAATTCACTGCCGACAAAACTTTATCAGTGTGGTGTGTCGTCGGGACAACACAAAAAGAATATCGCCCGAAAGCACTGTCGGGCAAGCTATAAAGTTAATTATACCACAAATATCAGACAAATACAAGTAAGAAAATGGTAAATAAGGTTATTTTTCGGGGAAATTTTCAGTTTTGGCAGGTTTTTTCAGAATGATCTCATAAAGCGTCTTACATCTGCCTGTGGGGTCATCTTTCAGGGCGATACTGCCGCTGTGGGCTTCGACTATTCGCTTGCTTATGGCAAGTCCCAGACCTGAACCTTTACTGTCGGTACGCGAGCGGCTTCCCACCACAAAAGGTTCAAAGATGGTATCGCGCATCTCTTCGGGAATGCCTTTGCCGTTATCACCTATATGTATCACGACCGCGTTATCGTCATCGGTGATATCGGCATAGATGATCGTACCCGCCTGATTATGGCGGAAAGAGTTGGTGATAAGGTTCTCGAAGACACGTTTGAGCTGAGAATGGTCAAAACTGAGGGGAATGCTGTTTTCGGGCAGGTCGGCTTCAAGTTCAAAGCCTGCAAGATCGAGTTCTTCATACTTCATGGCGAGATATTCGCGGAAATACTCGCAGATATCGCCGTTTTCCATTTCAAAGCCGAAACGAGGGTGTTCGAGTTTTGAGTATTCATGGAAAGTATTGATAAGTTCAGCCACCATTTCGGTCTTGGAGCAGATGGCTTCAAGATACCTGCGCTCGGCATCGGGGTCGGCAACGCCGTCATTGAGGGCTTTTGCGTAACCCTGAATGACTGTTATGGGCGTTTTAAGGTCGTGGGAGATATCGGCGGTCAGCTGTCTGCGCTGGCTTTCCAGCTTACTTCGGGTCGCTTCGCTCTCCTGAAGTTTTGTGACCATGCTGTTATAGCTGGTACAAATGCTGTCAAACTCTTTGATATCGGAGTTTATGGAAACGACCTCCCAGTCCTGCACATCGATATCGGATATGCTGTTGAGGGCGACCTGAAATATCTTAAGTTCTTTATGCACCTTGCGCAGTATTATCCAGCTGAATACGGTGATAATAATGACAATCATGACAAGCTGTATCACCAGATAGAGGTTATTGTAGCGGACGATGACATCACGCATCTCGCTTGTAAATTCGTTGCGCAGAATGGCATCTGTAGCCATTTGGTAGGTTGCATCGGGATATTCCTCCAGATACATCTGTTTGAGATGTTCCACAAGAAGGTCGCCTGTTATTTGATCTTCGATATTGACCGCAACGATTATCATAAGCACCATGAGAATGATATTGCTTATGACAAAAAATGACAGACTGCGTTTTTTTATCTGTTTAACTTTTTTCAATTTTGTAGCCCAGTCCTCTCACAGTTTTAAGATACTTGGGTCTTTTGCTGTCATCGCCCAGCTTTTCGCGAAGTTTTGAGATATGCACCATCATGGTGTTATCATCGTTCTCGAAATATTCACCGTTGATGCGCTCATATATCTGTGCTTTGGTGAATACGCGGCCGGGTTTCTCCATAAGGGTAGAGAGTATCTTGAACTCGGTGGGGGTAAGCTGGATATCCTCGCCGTTTTTTTGCAGGGTGAATTTTTTGGTATCGAGAGTAAGTTCACCGACAGTGAGAAGTTCACCCGACTGATTGGCGGTGCTGTCCAGCTTATATTTGCGCCTGAGATTTGACTGTACACGCGCCACGACTTCCAGCGGGTTGAAGGGTTTGGTGATATAGTCATCGGCACCGATATCAAGACCCAGTATCTTATCGCTGTCGGCATTCATGGCAGACAGGAAGATTATGGGTATACTGCTGGTGACGCGGACGCGCTTGGTAAGTTCAAAGCCGTTCATTTCGGGCATCATGATATCGAATATGGCAAGGTCGGGGCTTTCGGACTTAAGCAGTTCATAGGCGCGTATGCCGTTATCTGCCAAAATGACATCAAAGCCCGCATTTTCAAGATAAAGTCGGAGGACTTCGCAGATATCGGCATCGTCCTCAGCGACAAGAATTTTGTAAGACATCGTTGTTTTCTCCTTTTTGCAGACGGGGTCACGACCTCGTCCGATATTTCTTTCATGTTTATGACACAGCGGTCACAGACTGTATTATACCACGTTTTCGGCGTTTTGTAAAGTCGGTGAGTACACACGAAATACGGCAGGGGCAAAAAGCATTAAGATATTATATTTGGGAATATGAAATGTAAATTTTTTTTAAAAGACACGGATATATAGAAAAATCTCTTATACTGACGGAAGTTTTTGGCAAGTTGTAAGAAAAATAGTGTTCACTGCCGAAAATAGCCTTGACAATCGGGTGAATGTTTGTTATGATATATTATAGAGGTATATGGTCAAGTGAGAATTTTTTTGGCTTCTTCGCGGCATTCAGTCGGCATTTTGGGCATCGGCGTTCAATTATGTCGGCGGGGAATCACTTCTGCCGTGACAGAAGCGTTTACTATAGTACCGATAAAGTATACATGAAGAAAGGAATTTGATGACTGATGGACGTTCCCGATCGAGGGTACATCGGCGCGGCGGTGGTCGCTGTATGCGGACTGCTGACTGCTTTTTTCTATGCCTGCGAGTGTGCGGCGGTGGAAATGAGCGACCCGCGCCTCAAAAAGCTGGCTGAAACTGACAAACGTGCTGAAAGGCTGAAAAAGATGCTGGGGCAGACGGGCAGGTTCCTGAACCTGAACCTGACTGCCAGAACTGTGATGACAGCTGTGCAGACGGTCTGCCTGTTCGGGTGGGCTTACAGCCCGCTGAAAAAGGCGCTGGCTGGGCTTACGGGCAGTTCGGCGGCGATAGGCGGTATATGCAGTGCGGCTGTGCTTATCATCATACTGACGCTGTGGATAGGGACTGTCTGCATTGGCGTGCCGAAAAAGCTGTGTACCGCCGAGAAGATAGGCGAAGGCTTTGTGCTGAAAACTGCGGGGCTTTACTGCGGCTGGCTGACTCTGTTTGTGCCGCTGGAGGCGGTCGGCGGGGCGCTGACGAGGGTATTGCTCAGGATATTCGGCGTTAAAAACATCAAGACAGATGACGCTGTCACAGAAGAAGAGATACTGATGATGGTGGACGCTGTAAACGAAACGGGCGCTATAGAAGAAAGTCAGGCGGAGATGATAAGCAACATCTTCGAGTTTGATGACATAGAGATAGGCGAGGTGATGACACACCGCACAGAGGTGGCTGCCATCGAGGAGAGCGCACCTATACGGGAAGCGGTGGAACTTGCCATAGAGAGCGGATTTTCGCGCATACCGGTCTACAAGGACAGCATTGACGACATACAGGGCGTTATCTACGCGAAAGATCTGCTGACGCTGGTCTTCCATGAGAGTGCGGAGGACAGGACGGTCAGGGACTTTATGCGCGAGGTGGTCTTTGCGCCCGAAAGCCAGAAGTGCGGCGAACTTTTCAAGGAACTGACCGCACAGAAGATACAGATGGCTGTGGCGGTGGACGAATACGGCGGAACTGCGGGCGTGGTGACGCTGGAAGACCTTATAGAAACGATAGTCGGCAAGATAGAAGATGAATACGATGACGAACCGGAAGAGATAACAAAGATATCGGAAGGCGTATTTGAGATAGAGGGAAATGCCGATTATGAAGAGGTAATGAAGGCTCTGGGGAAAGAGCCTGATGATGATTCGCCCTTTGAAACTATCGGTGCGATGGTGATAGAACTGCTGGGACACATACCAGAAGACGGTGAGCGTGCGGCGGTGACATGGGAGAATGTCAGATTTAGTGTAACTGAGGCAGAGGACAGAAAAATAGGCAGGATAAGAGCAGAACTCTGTTAGGCAGGGCTTTTGTAGGAGAGTGATTTCTTTGGCTAAGAGGTTGGCGGCGGCTATAGGTCTGATGCTGCTCATGGCGGCAGCGGGCGGGGGTTACTATGCCTACACGATGCTCAGTGATGACCCGATGGTGGTATCAAAGAGTGAAGAGGGCGTGGTGGTCACGCGGAAAAGCAAGGTATCTCTGCCCGATGGCGGAGGTGTTGTGACTGAGTTGACGGTCGGTCAGACGGAGGAGGAAGAAGACCTCGCGCTGAGTGATGAAGAGGCTGACAAGGTGAAACTTCCCTTTGCGGTGGACTATTTCGTGAAGAACATGAGTGCGGACGAAGCAACGGTATGCAGACAGATATACAAGGGCTTGACCGACATGGAGGAAACGATACACATAAAAAAAGATGTCATTAGTTCAGCTGACATATGTCAGCTGGTGGTGATGTGCGTGACAGGTTCGCCCGAAATAGACAATATAGACACGAATTATTCGGTGCAGGTGGACGCAAACGGCTGTGCATCGGCACTTACCATAAACTACACGAGAAGTGCGGAGGACACGCAGACGCGCAGAGCGCTGACCGAGCAGGCGATAGACAAGATAGTGGCTGAGATACCGCTTGGTTCGACTGACCAGCAGAAATTCAAGATACTGCACGATGCGGTCATAAACAGATGCCTGTACTACGAAGCTGACGATGACTGCTACACGGCTTACGGCTGTCTGGTGGGAGGAAACGCGGTATGTGAGGGGTACTCAAAGGCGCTGATGCTGTTGTGTGACAGGGTAGGTCTGCCTTGTCTGCCTGTGATAGGACAGGCAACGAATGAGGACGGAACGGCTCAGGGGCATATCTGGAACAAGGTGATGCTGGACGGTCAGTGGTACAGCACTGATGTGACATGGGACGACCCTGTTTTCGAGAGTGCGGAGAACTATCTGAGATATGACTACTGTGCTGTCACCGATGAAGAGATGGGCAGGAACCACACTGAGGACGAAAACAAGTACATGAAGGAGCCTGAGTGTACTGCCACAGAACTGGATTACTACAGATATTACGGTTATTTCGCAGAAGATGCCGATGAAGCCGAGCAGGCTTTCAGGCGGGCTGTCAGAGATGCAATGGAGAGGGGCGATGAATACGCCCGCATAAAGTGCGCTGACAGGGAATGCTTTGACGGAACGCTGGACTGGGTGTTCGGCGGGGGTACGGGAAGCGAAGCGCTGTTTGAGATATTACAGGAGTATGCGGAGGATTATCCTGACAAAGGGTATGACATATCGGGATACTCGGTAATAAACAACGCGGTGACTTTCAATATCAGCATAAGGCTCAGAAAAGACTGAGATATGATATGCCGCGACCCACAGAATTTGTCATGAAAAGTGAAAAGTTAGTGAACAAGGTTGAAATTTCAGGACAGATGTGTTATAATAGAATGTAGCATGAATTCAGGCGCTCTTACGGGCGCACAGATCGAAAGGAATGTTGAGTAATGAGTTCTGTTTCAACAAGCAGAAGATCGAGCGCGGGCAAGAACGTACTTGTGTTCTTTATCGTGTTCATAATATTAGAAGTGCTGATAATCTTCGGCGTGGGCAAAGTCTTCAAGAATAAGGACGTTACCCCGAGCATAATGGGCTACAGCCTGTTCATGACCAAAGAAGATCTGGTGCAGAACGGTCCTTCGGGGACGGTGGTGGCTGTGCCTAAGAATGTACTGGTCATCGCATCGGACGGTCTGCCTGACCCTAAGAGCAAGATAGGCAGTGCGATACTTTGTGAAGAGGTGGACGGTGTAGGTTCGGGCGTGTTCTGGCTTGCTGACATGAACTCGAAAGAGGGCAAGGACGGCGTTGACTTCACTGTTACCAACGGCGCACAGGGTCACGTTATCAAGAGCAGCAACATCGTTGGCGTATGCGCAAGCTATTTCGTGACTGCGGGCGCTGTCATAAACTTCGTTACACAGAAATTCGGCATGATAGTATGTGTGATAGTACCTGTGTTCCTGCTGTTGCTGATCGAACTGATAATCGCCATAGCAACACACGGCAGTGATGAAGACGATGACGATGAAGATGAAGATGATGAGGAAGAGGACGACGAAAAGAGTGTTGAACTTGACGACTTCCTGTTTGGCGGACAGAATGAGGGCGAGCAGATAGCTAAGCGCAGAAAGAAGTCTGTACCCGCCTTTGAAGAAGAGGACGAGGACGAAGAAGACTTCAAACCTGTCAGAAAGAAGCAGTCACCTGCTGATGAATTTGAGTTTGAAAGACCTGCAAAGAGGCAGAACGAAGACCAGATAGATCTGAGTTTCAAGCCTGCGGACGAAGCTCCTGCGGCAGCTGAGAGTTTTGCGGCTGTTCAGCAGATGCCGATGCAGCAGGCACCTGTACAGCAGCCTGTTCAGGATAACGGTCTTGGTGTGAACGCTGCACCTCAGCAGAGTGCTGATGACAGCTTTGAGGCTCAGGCAGCGGCGGCTGACAGAGCGATAAGCAGACGCGCTGACGGCAGAAGACCTCGCAGAAGAAGACCTGTGGGCGCAGGCACAAGGAACATCAATTCGGATACTTCACTGGAAGACCTGATGAAGCTGATGGAAGAAGAGCAGAACAAACTCAAGAACCAGATAAAGTAAATTACAGAGCGCTGTCCCGATGGGGCGGCGCTTTTTTGCGGCAAAACTCCCCTGCACTGTCAGATGACGGCGCGGGGAGTTTTTTTAGTGAGGGAGGGTGGGACGGAAGAGGTGGTGTGGGTGGGGAGAGAGGGGGATCTGCTCGGTTTTGGGTTATGAGAATAGAAAAAGTGGTTTTTGGCGGCGTTTGGAAGAAAAAACAGTGTGGTGATAACAGGGCGGCGTTTGGGGTATCGGGATCATCTGTGCAGTGTAGAGATGGATCTTCGGGAGTGTTTGAGGTGGCGGCAGACCAAAGCCCCTCGCCGCAAAAACGGTGAGGGGCTTATGGTATTATTGCAATCCGAAGGCATAGACTGAAAGCACAGGCATTCGGCATTGCAAGCAAAAGCCCGCAGACTTTTCAGCCTGCGGGCAAAAATGCTTATCAGAGCGCTTTACTTATTGTTTTTGCGCTTTTTCAGCACGCATATCGCCGCACCGAGAAGCACTATCTCAACGCCTGCAAGGGTCTTTCCTGCGCCTGTGCCCGGATTGGAAGTGTTCGGGGTGGCAGTTACAGATGTGGTGCTCTTGCTCTCTGTCTTTGAACTTGTGGAAGTGGTCGAAGAAGTTGAAGAGGAAGAAGACTGCGAACTGCTCGATGTATCGGAACTGCTGCTTTCGCTGCTGTCGGGAGTCGAACTGTCCTCTACGGTAGTCTGTTCTCTTGAACTGTCGCCCTCTTCGGGAGTTCTTGATGACTCCTCTTCGGAGAGAGGTGTGCTGTCCTCATCTTCGGGGACTGTTACCTCGCGGTCATCGCTGTAGGTGTTGACAAATGTTATGTCCTTGACCTCAGCGCCGTTTACGGTGACTTTCCTTGCCATTACCAGCACGCCGCCCTTATCGGTGACGGTATCGGTAACGGTGTAGACAGATGGATCATAAGTGCAGTTTGAAGCACTGCCCTTTACCTCAGAAACGGTATAGCTGTAAACACCTGCTTTGGTGTAAGTCCAGCCGCCGAAAGAAGCCTTGCCTGCACCTGTGATGGTGAGGGTCGTTTCTGCGGGCAGAGGTGCGCCCTCACTGCCTGTGATGATGAAGCTGTAGGTTTCCGCTTCTGCGGGGGCTGTGCCTTCTATCTGCTTCTCTATCTCCAGTTCGGTATCAAGGGGCTTGGGGGTGTACTTGTTTACGAATACCAGCGCATCTGAGCTTTCGCCGTTCTTGGTAAGTGTGTACTTAGCCGCCAGCTTGCCGCCGATGTCATTTACGATGACTGTCAGTGTGTAGACTGAGTTATCCTTTGAGTAGCCTACATAGCTGTCATCGAGGTCGCGCTCGAATATCTCGTAGGTGTAGGTGCCTGCCTTATCGTAGGTCACCTTGCCGAATGCTTCAGCTTCGCCCTCGCCCTTTACGGCAACGACTGCCTTTTCGGGCATCGGTGCGCTCTCGTCCTCAGCGGAGGTCAGTTCAAATGTGAACTCTCTCTCCTCTTCATCGGGAACGATACCGTCTATCTCCTTGACTGCTACAGGCAGTTCAAGGTCACAGGGTTCAGCTTTGTAGTCGTTGACGAACACCAGCTTGTCGGCAGGTTCGCCGTTTTTGGTCATAACATATGATGCAGTCAGCTGACCGTCCTTATCGGTGACGGTAACAACTACACTGTAGATGGAACCATCGCGGGTGTAGCCTGCGTGAGTATCATCGAGTTCCTGCTCGAATATCTCATAGCTGTACTCGCCTGCTTCGGTGAACTTTATCTTACCGAAAGGTGTAGCCTCGCCTGCGCCTGTCACCTTAGCGGTATTCGGGTCGGGCTTGGGCTGTTCGGCAGAAGAAGTGTCCTCTGCATCGGTGAGAACGAATGTGAACTCTCTGTCCTCGCTGTCGGCGGTATCGCCGTCTATCTCCTTGACTGCAACGGGCAGTTCAAGTTCGGTGGGGAGTGGTTTGTACTCGTTGACGAACTCAGCATAGTCGAACTGTTCGCCGTCCTTAGTGAGTTCATATGATGCTGACAGCTTGCCGTCGATATCGGTGACGGTGACAGTCAGCGCGTACACAGACTCATCTCTGGTATAGCCTGTGTGGGTATCATCAAGTTCATGCTCGATGATAGAATAGTGGTATGTGCCAACATCATCGTACTTTACAGAGCCGAAAGATGTAGCTTCGCCGCTGCCTGTTACGGTGGCGGTAGTCTTATCGGGCATTGGCAGAACGATATCTGCGTTTTCCTCAGCTGAGATGATCTCAAAGGTGAATACCTTATCCTCGTTTTCACCGATGTCGCCCTCTACCTTCTTGACAGCCATAGGAACATCGATATAGGTGCCTTCGGGCTTATAGGTATTGGTGAACACCAGTTCATCGGTGCGCACGCCGTTGAGGGTGAGAACGCCCTTTGCGGTGAGTCTGCCGCCGTTATCGGTAACGGTAACGGTGTAGTCATAGACTGCGTTATCCTTAGTGAAGCCTGTATAGTCGTCAGGCAGAGCCTTTTCGCTTATTGTATAGCTGTAGGTGCCTGCTTCGGTGAAGGATATCCTGCCGAAACTTCTGCCTGCACCCTCGCCCTGAACCCTTGAAATGGTGCTTGCAGGTGCGGGTGCGCCGTTTACGGGAGTCATCTCAAAGGCAAATACCTTTGGTTCATTGCCGTGAGTGTCGCCGTCTATCTTCTTGACAGGTGCGCCTGTTACGATGCTTGTGGGAATAGGTGTGTAGTCATTTACAAAGATGGCTGCATTTGCGGCATTGCCTGCATTTGTCAGCACGCCCTCAGCCTCAAGCTGACCGTCGTTGTCAACAACGGTGACGGTGTAGGTATAAACGGTATTGTCCTTAGTATAGCCGACATAACTCAGGTCAAAGTCATCTTCGGTTATCTCATAGACATACTTGCCTGCCTTATCGTAGCTTATACCGCCAAAAGAAGCCTTACCTGCACCTACTACGGTAACAGTGGTCTTTTCGGGCAGAGGTGCGCCGTTTTTGGCAGAAAGTGTGAAATTGAACTCCTTGTCATCAAGTCTGGTCTGACCTGAGAACTGCTTATAAACTTCGGGGAAAGTCACAGCACTGCTGGGGTTGGGAGTATAGGTGTTCTCAAATACGATCTCTTCGGCTGTTTCTGAAACTTCTGTTTCGGGGTCTAACCTTGTAAGCTCTGAAACTTCGGCTTTCAGCTTGCCGCCAACATCGGTTACTTTAACTATCAGAAGGTAGCCGTGACCGTCATAGGTGTAGCCCTTCTGTCCTGCGGCTATCTCTTTTATAATGTATCTGTACTTACCTGCTTTGGTGTACAGCACCTTGCCGAAACTTGCCTTGCCCTCGCCCTTGATAGTTACAATGGGCTTTTCGGGCATGGGTATGATGACACCAACGTAAGTGTTGAGTATACCGAAAGTGAACTCCTTCTCCTCAGGTCTTTCAGCACCCTTTATCTTCTTGATGACAGTGGGTATCTCGAACTCAGCGGGAGCGGGTTCGTAGTTGTTTTCAAACTCGATGCTCTTGACCTCGATGGGTGTTTCAAGGGCATTGCCCTCAGCATCGGCGGTCTTGTAGATGTGCATCTCGACATTCAGCAGGGTGTTGTCATCATACTGAACATCTTTTCTTTCATCGGTGACATCGTAGGTCACCAGATATTTTTCCTTGCTGTAGGTAACGCCGTCCTTTGCGCCTGCTTTCTCGGTTATCTCGTAGGACTGAGTGCAGGGTTCGGTGAACAGCAGACTGCCGTTTTCATCAGCGACAGCAGTGGCGTTTTCGGCATTGACCTTTACGTTGACTGCGCTTATCGCCTTGCCCCATACGCCGTTATTATAAGCGCGGGGTGCCTGTGAACCGTTCACGGGCTTGATGTTAAAGGTGCAGGTATCCTCAAAATCAGCGGGCAGTGCCGCGCCTGTTACCTTCTTGGTCACAGCGGGGATATCTGCGGTGGCAGATTTAAGACCTATTGTTACCACATTTGCGATGGTGGTATCCTTCGACCAGTCGGTAAGACCCATCTTCTTTTCGCTGTAGTAAGCGGGTGCATTATATGCAAGCACCTGACTTGTGGGAGTCTGGTCGGGGTGGATAGTATCGGGTGCAGTCATTTTCAGGTAAACGCTGACCGACTTGGGCAGGTCATCTGCCTGACCGAAAGTTACATCTTCACCGATGCTGAATGCTATTGTCTTGACATCAGCCCAGCCATCGTAATTATCGGGGTCTATCAGCTGCCAGCCGTTGGCAGCAGTCAGGTCTGCGGGAGTAAGACCCTCATAGCCTGCATCGTAGTTTGTAGCTATCTCTCCATCAGAATAGAAGTGAGATGTGTTGACATAGACCTTTATCTTATCAAAGCCTGCGTCCTTAGCTTCACTGAGGTCAACACCGTAGAGGGTGCCTTTCCAGTAAGGAAGACCCTGATACTTCGACTCGTTATACGCCTCTTCGATAGAGTCGTAGATAACGACATTCTTGGCAGTACCTACATTTGTGAAGAACTGTATCCTGTAGGTATAGTTATGACCTGCATAGGTCTGGGTGAAGTCCTTGAAATAGGTATCAAAGTCATCAGCCTTTATCTTCTTTTCAAGCTGTGTGCCCGAATAGTACATAACTACTGTATCGGAGGCATCTGCGGCAACGATGGAAGTGGTAGTGGTATCGCCGTCTTCATCGACATCGTTGAGTGCGGCATTGCCTTCCCTGTCTTTGATATCGGAGTAAACGCCGCCGTCATCGGGCTTTGCCATAACGCCGCCCAGTTTGACAGGCTTGCCCTCATCATCAAGGTACTGTGCTACCATGTAGTTATCCAGCTTTGAAGTTCTGAGGTCTGCATACTCGCCGCGTGTCTTTACCTTTATAACAGATGCCAGCACGTAGCAGCTGTTGTTGTACTCGCCCAGTTTAGCTATAGGCAGTTCGGGGTAAGTCACGGTGATGGTCGCCATCTGGCGTAAAGTACCCTTGTAGTTATCTGTTACTTCATAGGATATCTTGGGTTCAAGTGCAGATACGGGGTGGATATGACCGCTGTACTGCGTCCACAGTTTAGCCCAGTTATACTGCTTGGGGTTGTCTTCAAAATTGGTTGACTCGCCAACAACAGGCTCGACCGATTCAAGACTCATGCCGACAGGCAGAAGTTCATGGAAGACCACTGTATTGCTTCCGCCGACAACGCCCAGTTCTATCAGCTGTGCAAGTTCTTCGGGGGTAGCTGCCTTACCTGACATTGCTGCCAGTGTGTAGTTACAATAGATGCGCTGGTCTTCCTGCTCAATGCCCTCGCTCACCTTTGCAGCGCCGCAGATAGCATCTGCGCCGATTATGTTGTTGCTGGCAGAAAGTCTGTTGGCTATCTTTATATTGCCGTCTTCGTTGACATGACCCTCATAATTCTGAGCATCAAATTCAAGAAGATCCTGTCTTACCCATTTATCGGAAGAGTAAACAGTAGCGCCGTCAGAGGGGTTCTCCCATCTGCCGTTTCCGTCATAGCCCATCTGACCATCCCAGTTGAACAGCTGGAAGTTCTTGAGGTTTATCTTATCCATATTGGCGATGACCTGCTTAACGGTGCTGCCTGTGCCCTTGAGGACACCTGTAACATTGGAGTCAAGTTCGATATCGCCGTTTGCATCGGGATAGGTGAACTTTATCCTGTAGACCTTATCATGCTTGAACTTGAAGACCGCGCTGCCGTTCTCATCGGCATATTCAAAGTCGCTGGAACCCTTTGGCAGTGAAACTGTCTGATCAAGCTGCCAAACATCGGGCTTGTCGGCGGTCATTACATAGACCTCGACAGGCTTTCTGTCTTTGATGGGGCGCATGGTATATGCGTTTACATCAAGGTTCAGTTTTACGGAAGTAACATCCTTATGGCTTACTGCCATAGTGAAGGTCTTGAAATGGAAATCATCGGGACCGAGTCTGGCGCTGGATTTGCCGTTTTCGCCAAGACCGTTGACATACAGTGCATCGTCCACAACTTCCATAGAATATGGACCGTTCTTGTAGGTGAAGCCGTCTGCCGCGCCGTACTTATAGGTCAGACCGATACCTGTTACGGTATAGCTGAAAGTAGCGTCCCTGCCTGCGCGGAGGAGGTCAAGTGCGCCCGATGGGTCGGGACCCGACTCTTTCCTTACGCTCCAGATATCGCCGTGATAGAGTGCGCCCATGCCCTGCCATATCGAACGGCAGGTGTCGCTGTTTGAGGTGATATCTTTGGTATCGCCGTCAACGCCCACATATGTGACGGTGACATTATTTTTGATGTAAGGGTTATTCTCGCCGTCTGCGCTTTCTGCCACAGACTTAGGATATCTTACAAGACAGAGGAACTCGGAATCATTGCCGTTGTAGAGCCACTCGCCTGCGTGCTCACCCTCTGTTACCTTATCGAGGGGGGTACAGTTCTTATAGTTGTACAGCTGTGACATTGCCACAGCTTCACCGCCCTCAGGGTCTTCCTTGAAGTACATCTGCACCGTCTGGTTGCAGTCAACACTGCACATGAAGCGGTAACCCACGTAGTCATATTCTTTGCAAAGCTCGTTGAATGCGGCTTCGTCGATGCCGTATTTGCTGGTGAGCTTATATCTTTCCTCCAGCATATCGTCCCAAGCGTAATAACAGCCCTCGTCAATGCCTTCGTTCTCGGTATACTTATAGATCTTCGCATTTCTGACATGTGTGCGGAAAGTCGCAGTCAGCTTTTCGGGCGAACGATCCTCACCTGTCTTGGTGTCGATGATCTTTATACCGTAGTCCTGCACGCTGTTATCCTCAACAGTGACAGCATTGACCAGATAGCTGATATCCAGTTCGATCTGAGGTGCGCTTGCGGTCTTGTTAGTAAGTTCGATGACCGAATCTTCACCGGGACGACCCGATCTGTCCTGAACGACTTTCAGCAGAGATGCCTCAGCGTTGATCTGGTTGAGGAAAGCGATCTTGTTCGTCATACGGAAATATTCGCCATCACGGTTTTTGAACGCATTGTAAGGTATGATGATACTCAGCTGACCTTCCTCATACTTCTTGTTAAGGCTTATGCGAAGCCTTATATCGACCTGCTGACCGGAATCCGGTATGTTGAAATCCGCGCTTCGCTCATCTTCCGAGATGATTATATTATCATTCGGCTTATTGAGAAACAGCAGTTCGATATTTTCGGGATACTCAGCCGATGCTGCAAAGGCAGCGGGCGCAGTTCCCATCAGCAGCGAAAACAGGCACACCAGCGAGAGCATTCCCGCCAGCACCCTGTAACACAGCCTGTGAGTGCTTTTTTGCATGTAAAGCATTCCCCCTTATACTATTCTGTATAAACGCATCAGATCATCGGCTCAGCCGTGTCACAGCATACAGCAGATATTCGTGCGCGGTACAAAACCGCGCAGAACTGCTTTTTCAAGCATTTTCCGTGACATATGCTGTGACACAACTAAAGCTATCCCCTTATCACACCACGAAAGATCCACTTATGACAAGGGCATGTGATGTTATCTTTTCCTCTCTGTCTGCGGCATTTACCGCAGGTACATGATCTGAGAGCGTTTATTGTTCATACTCTTTCAAAACAGCCGACGCACTGCATCGAAAAAGTAAACACAATATGACCATACTTTAGCCATATATATTAATATAGTACCATCAAATCAGTCTGCTGTCAACAATTATTAACATCAACAATACAACTTTGTCAATTAATTCAAAAGTAAGCGGTTAATATTAAAAACTTTATATCTTTATTAATAAAAGTAACTTTTGGCTAAATCTGCAAAAAATTCCCCGCTGTGAAATAACACAGTGGGGGAAAATAAATAATTACAGTAAACGAATATTCATACATACTGCGCCGAATGCGTGTATCTGTGAACGGTGCATATATGAAAATTTTTGCTATCTGCAATAAGTTCAAAGTTCCAGCGGGTCAAAATGCTCATTGAGGACATTGACGGAACTTTTGAACTTTTCCTTTTCCTCTTCGTTTAGGTCAAGTTCGATTATCTCTTTGACACCGTTTCTGCCGATTATCGAAGGCACGCCGATGAACACATCGCGGTAGCCATACTCGCCGCAGAGTTTCGCGGAAACTGTCAGCACGCTGTTCTCGTCGCCCAATATAGCCTTGACGATGCGGGTGAGCGCCATGCCGATGCCGTAGTAGGTAGCGCGTTTCGCCTCGATTATTTTATAGGCGGCGGTGCGCACCTGTTCTTCTATCGACTGCATATCATCGATGCAATAGCTGTTGCGTTCATCTTCGAGTATCTTCATGACGGGCTTGGTAGCCATCATCACCTGTGACAGCGGCACGAACTCGCTGTCGCCGTGTTCACCGATGACATATGCGTGGATATTCTTGGGGTCAACGGTGAAATAGTCGCCCAGCAGGTAGCGGAGTCTGGCGGTATCGAGTGAAGTACCTGTACCGATGACGCGCGAAGCGCCGAAACGCGAAAGTTCGTAAGTTACGCGGGTCATGATATCGACGGGGTTTGTAGCTACAAGGAAAATGCCATCAAAGCCCGAACGGACAACGGGTGTGACGATAGAGCGGAAGACTTCGACATTGCGTTTAAGGAGGTCAAGGCGGGTTTCACCCTCTTTCTGGGCAACACCTGCGGCAATGACCACGATATCAGCGTCCTTGCAGTCTTTATATTCGCCCGCGTAGATCTTCATATTTGATTTAGCGAAAGCAAGACCGTGATTAAGATCCATAGCCTCGCCGTTTGCGCGGACGGTATTGACATCTATGAGCACCAGTTCGTTACAGATACCGCCCTGATTCACCAGTGAATAGGCAAAACTCATGCCCACCATACCTGTGCCTATAAGCACCACTTTGCGTCTGTCAGTCGTCATTTTTACATCTCTCCTTTTATGACTTATCGTTGTTGGTCTTATTATATACCATTATACTCCATTTTATGCCGCAAGTCAAGCACAAAAAAGCGAACGCCCGAAAGCGTTCGCTTATAATGCTTATTAAGTAACAGCTACGTTAATTAGTTAGCATTAACAGCCAGCTTCTTAACGTTCTTTACGTGTGCAGCCAGCAGAGAAACGTCAGTAACGTTTATCTTGCCATCGCCGTTAACGTCTGCTCTGTCCTGCTCGTCAGTTGTCAGAGCCTTTACGTTCTTAACGTGAGCAGCAACCTTAGAAATGTCAGTTACGTTGATCTTGCCATCGCCGTTTACATCGCCTACACCGGTAGTTTCAGCATCGGTAGTATCCTGATCACCAGTAGTATCGGTCTCACCGTCAGTAGTTTCTGCATCGGTAGGAACAACATCAACAGCGGTAACGGTGATGTTATTGCCCCACCACTGCTGAACATAAACCTGTGCCCAAGTGATGTCACCATCGAAATCATCAAAGTAGCCTTCCAGATCGAAAGTCAGGGTGTACTCGCCATCCTCACCCTCAGCGGTGATAGGCTTGTCAGCACCGGGGTTGCCCCAATCCCATTCGCCATCTCTCTGATCCCAGCTGTTCTTATCGCTCTGGAACATGATGCCGCCGCCGAAGCCGTCAGTATCATCAACGCTGAAAGTGAAAGAAACGCTCTTTACTTCAGCAGGATCATAGCCGTTATCAGTCAGGCTGAAAAATACGTTCTTGCCATCTACCTTAACTTCATCGATATCAGAAGTAATATCAGCAGAAGCGGTAACCATAGACAGCATAGATACAGCCATAGATGCAGCTGCCATAGCTGCAACGATCTTTGAATTCTTCATCTCAAATTCCTCCAATTCGTTTCATCGTGATCTTGAATAGACCTTCCTTGTCTATTTCTTTACATATTTTACAACAGAATGTCCGTTTTGTCAATACATTGCTAAGATTATTCATCGTTTTACCGTAAACTAACAATGCGTTCAGGAATATTTTCATCATTATTACCTAATAGTTGTTTAAAAAATCCCTGAATTTAGGCTTTGCAAACGTTATTGGAGTTTCAGTCGTCCTTTTTCTTTTTGGGTATCATACCCGAAAGCCTTGAAAGTGATGCCTGCGCCTGCATGAACAGGTCATGCGTTTCAAGTTCGATATCCTCACGGCTGACTATCTCATGGTGAGGTTCGGGCTTTGGTTCGGGCTTACTTTTGCCGATTATATCGCCCAGATCGATAGTCAGTATATCGCTGAGTTCGTCCTTATCCTCAGCAGTGCGGGGAGCAGACTGCTCCTCCAGCATCTCCATGACATTCACCGTTTCACTGACGGCATCGTGGCTGGTCAGCGCGGCAAGTTCTTCAAAATCGAGAAAAGGCTTGATACCGATTATTGACAGATTATCGGTACTGCCGTTTAGCAAAGCAAGTTTTGCCAGTGCAGCCAGTTTTTCGGAGATGGGCAGATCCATCGACAGACCGACCTCGAACTCGTTATCGCTGACATAGTCGGATATACCGTCACTGGTGATTATGACCATATCATCGGGTTCAGCACCGAAATCGCTGACAAGGGGCACCTGCTCGACATTCGGCTCACTGTGGGGGCTGCCTATAGCGGAAACTATGGCTGCGCGGTATTCGGGCACAAGTTCTTCGGCGGTATCTATCGCACCTTTATTATACATCAGCTGACCAAGACTCTGATCGGTGGATATCTGTCTGATAGTGCCGTTGACGAAGCGGTATAGTCTGCTGTCGCCCACATTGAGGCACAGCCCGCGCCCTTCTTCATCGACAGCCAGTGCGCAGAGGGTGGTCTGCATATTTTCGGCGCTTCGGCTGCGTGAGCCGACCTTTTTTATCTTGTTGTGGATATCCAGCACGACACTCTTAAGATCGGAAGATGCGGTATATTCTACCTCAGAGAGCATTTGCAGGCAGGTACGCGAAGCGACTTCGCCCGCTTTTTCGCCGCCTACGCCGTCACAGATGCCTGTGATAAAGGGCGCATCAAGCACAGCCTCACGAAAACCATCGTTGACTACTTCATTACCGACCAGTACGGCATCTTCATTTTTATCTCTGTTACCTGTATTGGTATATCCATAAACGTAGTACTTCATAGATCAGACCCCAAAAAAATCACACGATTCGCGCATATGCGCCCACACTAAAATTATAACACGTTTTGGAATTCTTGTCAATCTCCGCAGTCCTCATGACTAAAATTTATTGCATTTTGCTCATTTTTACGCAACATTTTTATACCAAACGACATATAGCATTCAGGGCAAAATCAAAACCACCGGTTGAACCGGTGGTTTGATGAAGCCCTATAAGGGCTTGTTACGGACACTACCCCTTAAGGGGTCGGGAAAGGTCCGTCAACCGCATTTCATTCCCATGCCACCCC
>Ga0129311_1000188_pt1 | contig 57277 bp, 49 predicted proteins | sample Go1ome_FD_94435 | JGI IMG/M metagenome (GOLD analysis project Ga0129311, IMG submission 94435) | Western lowland gorrila individual fecal microbial communities from Wisconsin, USA - Go1022B metagenome | ecosystem: Host-associated > Mammals > Digestive system > Large intestine > Fecal | place... | reverse complement strand
GTAGTTTTTGGGGAAAGGGGCATTATACTCTATTTTTGCCAGAAACAGCATACCTCACAAAAAATGATATAAAAAGGGAGCTGGAAAAAATGATTATCTCATTTTTTTCACAGCCCCTTTTTTCATGTCTTTTTTCATGTTTTTTTTCTTTGCAAATGCGTTGCGCAGTCCATTTGCATAAAGTGAAAATGCCCCAGCCCTATCATTAGGACTGAGGCATTTTCTGTATGTGGTTTGTGGGTTGGCTAAATTAATTTTCCATAATGGAAATGTTATAAAGCTGAACAGTGCCAGTAGCGGATTTTCCAAGATTTACATAGAATACTCCCCCCGCATCATCCTGTGTCATTGTGAATGAGTATGTAACTTCCTTCTCCACACCTGGCTCCAGAGTAACGTATGCACCCTCAGTATAATCTGGATAGTAAGTAACACCATTCGTAACATTTGAACGAATACTTGTTGCTGTATCGGAGAGTGCTTTGAAAGTAAATGTATAAGTCTTTCCAGCCTTAAGATTCAGACCAGATTTACTCATCTGAATGTAATAATCCTGAGTTCCAGGTGCTGTAATCATAAACTGATATCCACCGGTAATCTCTGTAATATCTGCAGCAGCATCTGTATTCGCATTTGACCAGAATCCTGTTGTATCACCAGGCCTTACAAGCATCACAGGACCGCTTGCTGTTGTATCATCAACTGCAGGATCTGCTACTGGAGTATCCTGTGGATTACTCTCATCACTTCCTGCTGCAGGAGTTGGATCTGTAACAGGATCTGCAGAAGGCGCTTCTGCTGGATCCTTTGTTGCATCTGTAGGAAGGGAATCATCAACACTTGCTGCTCCCTTAAAGCGAACCTTCAAATTATTAAATGTAATATCACCGGCTGGTGTTGCGCTTCCGTCATCACTCTGACCCATAGAGAAGGCAAAACCAACGTTTGTATCGGTTTCTTCCTTCATTGTGAACGTCTTATGAATATGCAGTGTCTTTCCTGCAGTTAAAGCATATACACCATTGTTTGTTCCTACGTAATCTACGCTGTAAGCCTTGTAACCTCTTGCTTCTCCACCCTGGAAGATCATGATAATGCTACGATCAACGGAAGAAGTCACATCCACATCAACTTCATACTCCTGACCCTTAACAAGAGTAATACCTTCCTGTTTCAGCTGTGCACCATAGTTAACGGAGCCAACACTGGTTACATGATATGTAAGAGAACCATCTTCATTCTTCTCATAATATCCTGCACCACCTTCAGCAGTTAGATTCATCCAACCACCTGTCAGCTTATTGTCTGCATCTACTTCGAATGCTGTGTTCTGAACTACTTCAGAATTTGTATCATCAACGCCAGGTTCTGTCTTTCCAGGTTCTGTCTTTCCTGATTCTGTCTTTCCTGATTCTGTCTTTCCTGATTCTGTCTTTCCTGAATCTACCTCTGCCCCTGTGGATCCAGAAATCTTTTCAAACTTCAGATTTTTGATTGTAAGTACACCGGCTGGCGTATCAACCTTATCATCAGCCTTACCAAGCGAGAATGTGAAGTAGGCTGTGGTATCAACTGCCTTAGCCATACCAGACATATTCAGTGTGATGTCAATATCATTTGTACCAGGTTCAAGATCAATGGTCTTACCGTCATACCAGCCATTGAGTGAGCTGAGTGTTGCAATCATGATCTTACGCTTTACGCTGGATTCAATTTTGCAAGTTACTCTATATACTGCGCCCTTTTCTAAGGTTACATTTTCCTGCTTAACCTGAACGGCATAGTTTGCTGTACCTACATCAGAAATATCTACTGTAAGTGCGCCATCCTTTGCATCGAATGTTGCCTGACCACCATTCAGCATTGTGTTCCATGGTGTAATCTTTCCACTTCCATCCTTTGCAAATGATGTGTTCTTTAAGATTGCATCATCCGCTGGTATTTTAACTGCAGGCATTTCGTCTGCTGTGATTTCTACCAGTGAAATATCATCGATACATACAGTATGCTTTTCTGTAATACGTCTGCCATTAACCATTCCCAGGCAGAAGCTGATAAATGCATCATTGTCTGTTGCTGCATCCATCTGGAAGCACTTTGTGTATTCCTGATACTGATTACCAACTGACACAATGTTTTCACCAGAATATACTGGATACTCAAGGGCTTTACCCCCCTGCATAATTCCGCGGATTTCACGATCAATTGATGACTTTGCCTTGAATGTAAGCTTATAGTAGTGACCGTTCTCAAGTGTAACACCTGTCTGCTTAAGCTGTACCTTGTAGTCCTGATCAGCTGTATCATCAATTGTAAATGAGATTGCTCCATCTTCCTTCTGGTAATCAACTACATAAGATGCCTTTGCATCAGAAGCAATGTACGCTTCCCAACCAGCAAGGTCAGACTTAAATGCACCATTCTTTACCAGGGCATCTTCCTGGAGAACTACATTATCAATGTAGTTTCTTCCCTCACCTGTAACCTTGATTACAAGATCAGAATTAACTAACTGTTCACCTGTTGCAAAAGTAAACTTTGCTTTCTGATTTTCCTTTGTAAGTTCCTGTGTGAACTTTTCTCCGTTAATTGTAAGTTCTACCGTAGCACTGCCTTCTGTCTGACCTTCAAATGAAAGTTCATACTTTTCATTTGGCTTAATTGCCAGTGCAGATTCCCCAAGGCTTGCACTTCCTGCAACTGCAAGTCTATGTCCGGTACCGTCTTTTCCTTCAGATGTAACAGACAACTTTGCTGCGTCTGCATCACTGATTTCCCAGTAAGCAAGGCGATTTGCACCTTCATTAAAGCCACCATTGTAAACGTAGTTTCCTGTAGAAAGAACTGTCTTCTTGTTCATTTCTTCATCAGTCATTTCGCTCTTCTTAACAAGGCGTACGTTTGTGATGTCGATGTCTGCAGCAGAACCGCAAGCACCCATTTCATATTCCAGACGACCATTTGCATCAGAATCTTCTGTCATTGTGAATTCAAACTTATAGTTCTGATACTGACTTGTCAGGTTTACATTCTGAACTGGCATGTAAGCAGTATATCCGCGATCTGGTGCCTTTACTCCCACGCCCATTGTTCGATTAGATGAAGCCTTTGCATCAAAGGACACTTCGTAAGTTGCACCCTTCTTAAGAGGAATGCCGGCCTGTACCAGCTGAACACTGTAATCAACTGTTCCCTCATTGCTTGTCTTAATATCAATCTGGTTATTATCGATATCTGCTGTTGCTTCTCCACCAAGTGTAGTTAAGAACTTCCATGCATAATCATCCGTTAAGCTTTCCTTTTCAGCAAAGTTACCATTGATAATATAGTTGCCATCTGCATCTGGATCACGAAGAACAACTTCCTTTTCAGGCTTTGTTACATTTTCATCGTATGAATCTTTCTGATAAACACGAACATAATCAATCTTGAACTGCTTACCATCTACAGTTGTTACATCAGAAGGAGCACCAGCCCACTCATTACCAACTGCAAGGTTAAGAATCAGATAGAAGTTCTGATCAAATGGAGCAGGATAGGAAGCTGTACCTGCACCAACTGTTGTTGAGTACCAATCACTTTCTTCATGATACTTAACGCCATCCACATACCAGATAATCTTTCCTGGCATCCATTCAACTGTGAACTTGTGATAACCAGCTGAGAATCTCTGTCCACTTGGAAGTCTGTATGTTCCCTGGCTCTGGCTGTGTGGATTACCAAAGTGAAGTGTTCCGTAAAGAAGATCGGATTCTTTACCCATAACTTCCATGGCATCAATCTCACCACATCTTGGCCACTGGCCATAGAGGTTTTCATTTGTTGGCATTAACCAGAAAGCTGGAAGGAATCCTTCCCCTTCCGGAACGATTGCTGATACTTCGGCAATACCATACTTGAAATCGAACTTGCCCTGTGTATTAACACGACCTGATGTAATGGAATCCTTTGTTCTTCCCTTTGATTCCAGAACAAGCTTTCCGTCATCCACATGAATATTTTCAGAGCTGTCTACATATTTCTGCCATTCAGCATTTACATATCCAGGCTCATGTGTTTCCACATTCCATACGGATTTATCCAGCTGTCCGCCATCAAATTCATCATCAAATACAAGATTATATCCATCGTAGGAAAGATCATTTCCCTTACTAGCCGCCGTACCCTCATTAGTTGAATTACTTACTTCATCATAATCAAGGGATACGGAAATTGTGATTACCTGATCACCAACTTTGATTTCTGCACTTGATGTTACTGTTTTCTTTGTTGACTGGTTTGCTGCAGCCTTAACGACTGTACCACTTGCCAGGAGTCCTGCGCCTGCAAGTGAAGTTACCAGGAAAACTGTTGCTGCCTTTCTTGCTTTCTTAGAACGAAGGATGACTGCAATACCCCCTGCAGCGCAGATCATAAGAACCAGGCTCACGATTAACCATGAGGAATCTCCTGTCCTGGCTGTCTTTACTGTCTTGGCTGGCTTTACTGCCTTGCTGGCATCCTTAGCTGAATCCTTAACAGAAGCTGTCTTTGCAACATTGGCACCTGTTGCATTACTTGCCGCACCTTCATTTTTGTTCTTCAGCTTTAATCCATAAGTTTTTGATGTACCACTTGGAATTGAATCCCCCTCTGCGAGAACCCAAGTTGTTCCATCACCACCCTCAACAGTAAATCCTGTGGGAATTTTTCCTGAGAGGGAAATAATGTTTAAGTCACGAGGTGTTCCATTTTCAATCTGGATTTTTGCATCCACAGAAGCGTCTGCTGAATATGACGTCTGATTTGTTGTTACTGTAACAACAGGTTTTGCTTCATCACCATGTACCACAGCAGGCATAAGCAGCGCCGCCATAAGAGTAGAAGCGATGAGAATTGCTGCTCTTGATTTCTTCATTTCCTTTGCTCCTTTCATTTTTGATCGTTTCGAAACTGTCTTAAGATACCTGCATAATAATTTGAAAAGTGGTCACAGTATATTAGATTGAAATTCAAAATATCATTTTCATGACCTATTTTGCAAAAATATGTGCTTAATTATGACATTTTTCCATCCAAAAGACAGAACTCTTGCATTTAAATTTCATACAATACATAGGTCTTTCCCGCAAAGATAGGGAACTTAGCAAATATTTTACTGACACCTGTCATATTTTTAAGTGTAATTTTCTACCCTCAATGTTATTTTCATTACTATTAAATTGCGTGATAGCTGGTAAATAAAAAAAGCAGAGTATGAAAATTCATACTCTGCTCAATCCATTTGCTAAAGAAGTTCCTTCTTCATTAAATCTGTCATTCTCTGCCAGTAAGAAGTCAGATCCTGCAGTTCCAGATTTTCCATAGAATCCTCGCCCTCAGTGAAAAGTGGCTCCTTGTATCCCAGACACTGATTATAAGGAATATCCTGACCAAATTCAGAAGCATACCACTCCGCAAAGAAGTCTGCAGAAAGGGCATCTTCGCTGTAGTCAGCGATTTCTGTGTCATGGAAGTTGCGGAAATCAGCTGGGATTTCGAAAACTTCACCTGTGCCTGGCTCAATCATAAGCACCTGCTTTGTACTTTTAGAAATGGCAAATTGTCTGCCCATCCAGTCAAAAGCAAATACCTCGATATCGCCCTTGATTCCCGGGAAAGCCCTCTCCACGATTTTGGTCCACTTATCAATTTCATCAAATTTATGAAGACGGTAAAGGCCATTCATAAATGTAAATCCCGAATATTTCTTCTGAAAATCCTGCTGGGATTTAATCTTATCGTTGTCGATTACTCCCATGGATTCTAAAAATTTCTCAAACATATATTGCTCCTTGCATGCTTCGCCTGCATAAACTTTGAAGTTCTCTATTTTTCTTCTTATTAATCACCGATGATTCTAACACAATTTCACCTGGAATATGTAGCTCTTCCTTTTATATTTATATAAGCATACATTCTCCATAAGCCTGCCTAGTATCGGTTGTGCACCTTCTCAGCAAAACAGAGTAAATCTTTTACTTCAATTACAGTCCCATCATCTAAGATTACCTTTCCCGTCATACGCCCAAAGACCTGATGCTGATCAGAGCAAATGGCCTTGACGTCGATCTTGGCAGCACGGTCTAAGACTGGCACAAATTTCATTTCGAATCTGCCATCCGATGAAGTAAAAGTCCAGGGTGCCTTGTAGGAAGGAGCATCCATAGGACCAAAATCCTTAGGGCTTACCTGCTTTCCTCCACTAATAAATGGGTTTGGTCCCGTATCCCCTGGAATGTTAAAGCGTACATTCTCCAACTTATGAACCTTGCCGTCATAGAAAATCACATTTTCCGTGGCAGCTTCTGTATTACCGAATCCATAGCCAATATTAAAACCAAAGGCATGACCATTGATATCCGCATTTCCACTGCCCCAGTACCAGGTGTTGTCGTAGGTCCAGACACCCCGTCCCCAGTCCAGAGTTCCAAAGTCTGTTTTGGGATCAAAGGTATAGGTCTTTCCATCAAATTCTACCTTACCAGATGCTCGCATACAGTTAATCTTCTGATTGTAATAGAAGGCATGCTTCTGGTCCCAAGGTGTGGCAATCACCATGGTATCCATATCTGGTTGCTGAAGCGTGATATTTGCACGAAGAGTTTTGCCATCCAGGAAGTTCTTAAAATTACATTTGAGAATACGCTTATTCTTTTCTAAGCGGTATTCCATATGCAGTCTCTTATCCTGATACTTGACATTACCTTGGCTGGAAGATTCTGGCATGTGCAGCTTACCCATTGGAAAGACATTGAGAATCGTCTCCGTATGCTCCCACGACTCTTCTCCGAATAGGAGCAGACTGGCGGACTGCAGACCAATGTAGCCATCATCGGAAATGGTCAGGGCAAGACCGAACTTGTCCGACATAATTAAATAATAATCCCACTCTTTAATTCTAAATTTGGGCGCCTTAATCTGGCCACGACTGTACTTCCAGACCAGACTTCTTGCCCAACCTGGCTCTGCAATCTCTCCCTCAGAATTTAGGAGTTCCTGTTCCCTAGTTACTTCATGACTTCTCATATTGCCACCCCCTGACAATAATTACAGGTCAACCTATCTTTTCTCTATCTTCTTCACCTTCGTACACAATTCCAGTAAACTGCTTTTCTATTAACTCATTCAGTTCCTGAAGGCTTTCCATTTGAAATGTCTCACCATCCTGAAGACATTTAGCAAGGCATTTTGCTTTCGAATTGTTATAAATCACAGAAAGAATATGCGGATTTTCCTTCAGCAGACTCATTTCAAATTCCGCGCCTTCCATAGCATTTCCCTGATAAGTAAATAGCTTCTTACCATCCTTATCCAGAACCTGATTGTCCAGAATTGGACGTGCTTTAATTACAGCAATATCATTTGCCTCAAAGGCCTTATACTTATTGAAGGCTCCACTATATTCGTACACAGTTCCATCGAAGGTGATTATGGTATTGGCTTCAAGGAAAAGGAAGAAACCTTCCACTGCCAGTACAAAAAGACAAATAATCATTACGCCGATTGTCGCTCCCAGGGTCAGGTGATGCACCCTTGTCTCAATGAATGCAAATATACTTGCCAGGGCTGTAAATATAAGGAAGCCCTGAATCAAATAGATGGTAAACATATCTGCATGAACCTTAAGAAGAAGTTCCTTTTCTTCCTTGATTGGGATATCTTCCTCTTGCGATTCCTCATTGGGTTCTGACTGAGTATCTCGCTTAGATTCATCACTACTATCTGACTGAATATCTTTTTCAGATTCATCACTGATTTCTGTCTGAATATCCTGAAGGAATTCCTCACCTGAATTCGGAATCTTATCCTGATTCGATTCTTCACTGCGATCCGTCTTACTATCCTGGTCAGAATCTTCACTCGAATCCGGATTTTCTTCCTGCTTCAAGTTTTCACTAGGATTCGGCTTCTTTTCTAGCTCTGCCTCTTCATAATACTGCTCAAGTGGAGAAGGGCTATCTTCCTCCAGATTATCAATATCCGGGAAATCAATTACTATGGTTTCCACCTGATTCCCAATTGTTTTACTTTTCTTTTCCATAATTTGTTCCAATTCTAGTGAAATAAATTCATTTACAAAAAACTAACGCCCTTGCAAAACCCATTTCCCCCAAAGTGATTTTCCCTGCAAGGGGGCTCATGGCAGATAAATCTTTTATGTCAGTATTTTTCTCACCAGCGGTAATTTTCTTCCCACTAGAATCCTGTCTGCCATCCTTGATCAGAGTCCAAACTAAAGTAATTACAAGTGCCATAAAAATTACAATACCAATTATTATATTAAAATCACCAAAACCAACGTGAAACATCGTACCCCAAAATATATTTACTTTGTAAATATAATCAGCCTTCTACCTCACTATAATCATAGCATTTGCAAGATTTTAAGCAAGAAAAAAGCCCGTAAATAAGCGGGCTAATTCGGCAAATGAGATTGCCGCATATTCCATACGCCTGGCAATTCCATTTGCATCTATATAACTATGCATTTTCTTCTTATTTATCTTCTTTTATTTCTTCTTGAATATCTTCTTTATCCTTTGAAATGAATTTCTTCATTGTGGCATCCATACCCAGAGCACCCAGAGGTGCTGTGATTACAATAGATACAACGGCCATAGTAAGAACTGTGTTACCACAGGCAAGTCCCATGGCAAGTGGCACACCACCGATTGCTGCCTGTACTGTTGCTTTTGGAAGCTGGGAAATCAGGCAGAAAAGGATTTCCTTCTTGTTAAGTCCAGTACCAAGTACAGAAAGGAGTGTTCCCACTTCACGGAAGGCAAGGCCAATGAGGAGCATAATAATCATTCCGATACCAGCCTTTGTTACATAACCGATATTTACTGTGGAACCAACCAGAACAAAGAGGAAAATCTCAGCGGCAACCCAGAGTTTGCTGAACTTGGTACCCAGTCGTTTAGCAACCACTGGACGCTTCCTGTTGATGGCGATTCCCATTGCCATAACTGCAAGAAGACCTGAAACAGGAGCCAGTCCTTCCAGCCAGTAAAGAATCATGGCGAAGGCCATAATAATTGTGACTTTCAGAGAATCTCTAATTTGAATTTTCTTGAAATAAAAAGCGAGGCCAAGTCCGAGAAGTGCGCCCAAAGCCGCTCCAAATATGATTTCTGCTGGAATTCGAAGGAAGCTCATGGCATTCATGTCTCCACCCGCTTCCAGACCAACCAATGTTGTAAAAAGCACAATAACATAGATATCGTCAGCTGAAGCACCAGCAATCAGCATCTGTGGAATTCCCTTCTTAACACCATAGCCATCATCCATCATCTTGGTAAGGCGAGGTACCGTAACAGCAGGAGATACCGCTCCCATAACCGCACCCAGGATTGCAGCCTGCAAAGTTGTAACTCCCATAATCTTTGGCGCAAAAAGAACAAAGGCAAGCAGTTCCAGTGTTGCTGGTACAAAGCAAAGCATAACTGCTGGTCTGCCAATTCTCTTTAAGTCTGTGATGTCCAGTGAAAGTCCTGCCTTGGCAATAATGATAATCAGAGCAATCTTTCGAAGATCACCTGAGATATCTAGAATTGCCGGGTCAAGTACATTTGCACAATATGGGCCAAGCAGAATACCTGCAGCTAGCATACCCACAATATGAGGCAGGCGAATTTTAGAGCAGAGCCAGCCAATAATCAGGCCTAGTAAAATAATAATTCCAATACTAAATAACATAAGTTCTCCATTCAGGGTCAGAGCATTATTTTTCCTTTCATGCATTTCACCTAACGAATTCTCTTCTCGGCGAATAAAAAGAAAAACTGGTGACCCTCTACAAAATTTGTAGATGTCATCAGCTATATCTAGCACTTCGGATAAATCCAGGGAGACGTCATTCCCAACTCGTATTATGATACCCCCTGAACCCTCTTACTTCAAGGAGCTTTTGCCTTTTCCCAAAAGAAAGTGAATTATAAAGGTAATAAGCACTCCAAATTTGCAAAGCAGACGCAAGCCATATAATTTGGTTTTCTGTGTGGCAGCCTCTAAGAAATTACCACCATTTGCAAAGGCCTGCACTATCTGTTCATCCATCATTGCCCGGTCTGCCACATATAAAACAATTCCCAGAAGGAAAATGATGGTGGCAATGATCCAAATTTTCATGCTGGGCTTTACATATACCTGCATCAGTTTCGCAAGATAAAAAATGAGAAGAATTGACACGAGAACAGGCAGGATATAATCCGGAAGGCTATCCAGCAAGTATGTTAAGATTCCGGCACTTTTTCCATACATAAATCTTCCTGCAAATGGGATTAGCTCCCAAACCACAAATGAACCAATAATAGAGAGGGCAATAGCTAGTATCACCTTTTCTCCTGCCTTTTGCTTGTTTCCATCTTCATTCATCTCTTTCATAAAAGATAGTGATGCAAAGATAAAAGCTAAATACAGAACAATATAAATTACAAACTGAAACATTATTTTCTCCCCATACTAGCAGTTATTCTCCCAATTCTATTTTCTAATGCTTGGGCCAAACACATTTGTATAAATTTCTTGATAAATCTCCTCTGAAAAGTTTCTGCCAACCGACTTTCCCACCATCTCAGAATACTTGCATGTATAAACCTTAAATTTTCCCCTAACATATACCCACTAAATATTTTTTCCCTTAATCACTCACCAGTTCTTCATTTCCTGCTCTTCTTTCTTTTTCAGTCTTGCAACCTGTCTACCCTCGTAGATTCCAAAACTTAAATCATAATAAGAATTTGCATAGTTATTAATTACCTGAGCCAGGGCAATCTGAGTTTCCTTATCCACCTGAGGATATCCTTCCTGTTTGAAAACAATCAGATTCCCTGTATAGGAAATACAGCTTTTTTCCACATCGATAATCTTAGGCCAAAAGCCTGCAAAAATACGCTTGCACCAGTTTTCCACATCAGGGTTATGACTCAGTTTTTCAACAATGGGATTTATATTCTCACAGAGAATATCCTCTTCCTTGTTATTATCCCTTTTCTCCCCCCTGGAAATCTTTCCCTTATTATTCTGAAATACTACATCGCAGGCAATCATAACGCCATCAAAGCTTGTAAAGGAATAAAAGGCTTTTATTTCCTCATCCCTTAATTGGACATCGGATTTGTATTGATATTTATTAGTCTCCATAGAAATCCAGAAGGCCTTATCTCCAATGGTAAGATAGCTTGGCTGTCCATATGGATTCCACTCATCTACCACATAAACCCTTTTTATTTCCACATCATAATCCTTAATGGCTGCATTTACATTTCTCATAAAATCAAGGCATTCATCTCTTGTCTCAAAAATCAGAGAGTAAATGTACTTGTTATTTTGATTCTCAATCAATACATCCTTAACCCTTACATGTCCATAAAGTCCTGGAAAATAAAATGTCTGATTGAAAGAAACTGTGGTTCCCTTATTTTGATTTTTCGTAATCTGCTTTCTAGCACCAACAATAGATGCAATGGCATCTTCAATGGCATCTTTTCCGAATTGATAAATACTTCTTTTACTCATGACTCTTTCCTCCTACCTTCACTTAGTTCATGAGGCTACAATGCTAATAATTCATTATAGCACCTATATTTTCAGCAAATCATTATGGATTCTATAATTTTCAATTTTCTTATAAGAGTTTTTAGTCAATCTATATCTTTCTATATATCTTTCTATATATCTTCTATTTTTCTTCTATTTTTCTTTTATTTATCTTTTATTCATAACAAATGCACAGCTCATTTGCATAAATTGAAAAGTCACTAGCAGATGCTGACTACTAGTGACTTTAGAATAAAAAAGAGGTATCTATAGAATTTTGATAATGGCTATGCACTGAGTACTTGGATTAAGCGATCAATAAAAACTTCTGACTGATCACTACCTTCACTGGAATCGGAATAAGAAAAACGGTTATCATCTTCCAGTTCAATAACGGAATTCATTAATTCATTGTATTTGTTTGTATAGAATTTGATTTCAGCTCTGTATCCAGAAATGAAATAACTTTTTACTGCGTGACCTTCATTTGCAACCTTACGAATGGCACCTTCAAATTCTTTTTGTGATATTGCCTGCATTTTTTCCTCCTGATGTAATCCCTATCACATTGGTACCAGTAGCAATCCCCCCGAATCACTACTGGCAATACTGTAACACTTCACCCTTTGTCGAATATATTGAAGCCCTTCTCAGATAATTTCTAATTTGTAACTTCCTTCAAGGATGTGTTTAGTTTATAATTTTCTATGAAGTCTTTACAGAGATGCATTTCCGACTTTGCAAAATAAATCCGTATTTATTTACGACTTTTACCCGGGGGATACTTAAGATGAGTAATGAAGAGAAAAACATTTATCTGTTAGCTAGAAAAGAATCAGGCATGACGCAGGAAGAAGCAGCTTCTCTCATCGGTTGTTCAAAAGATCAACTCTATTTATTCGAGCATAATAAGCAAAAACCAAAACCAGACTTCATTTTAAATATGGCAAGAGTTTATCAAAAGCCAACTCTTTGTAATCATTACTGTTCTCACGAATGTGAGATTGGAAGAGAATACGTACCAGAAATCAAAGATGCTTCTCCTGCACAGCTTACAGTAGAAATGCTGAATACAATGAATATGCTGGAAAAAGAGAAAGATAGATTTTTGGAAATCATGGTTGATGGAAAGATTTCTGAGGAAGAAGTAGAAGACTTCAGTAAAATCGAGACAGATTTCAAACAGATGTCCCAGACTATCAGTGCCCTTAAGTTATGGGCTGCAAAATTTAAAAATTAAACAGAATAAAAAAACCGCTCATCTAAATGATGAACGGTTTAGAGGCGACGACCGGATTCGGACCGGTGATCAGGGTGTTGCAGACCCACGCCTTACCACTTGGCTACGTCGCCATGGCTCCCCGAGTAGGGCTCGAACCTACAACAACTCGGTTAACAGCCGAGTGCTCTACCATTGAGCTATCGAGGAATATCAAATTTTCAGCATTTCGATTATAAGCATAAACACACATTTCGTCAATGTGATTTTTCCTATAATTCATTATTGCTAAACGGAGAAGGAGGGATTTGAACCCTCGCGCCGGTCACCCGACCTACACCCTTAGCAGGGGCGCCTCTTCGGCCTCTTGAGTACTTCTCCATGAGGACGGATTGCACATACCAAGGAATAATTTCCTGTATGAATTCAATTATCCTGCGCAAAAACGCGCTTAATCATATTAACAAAAGTCTTCGTCTCTGTCAACAAAAAACCTATCTTTCGTCCAGATTCAGGTTAACAAGTAAGATTGGATCGGAGAGCACATACCATTTGCCATGGTATTTGTAGAGATAGAGTGTGCTACTTCCATTATCTGTCTGGCCATCGCTCATCTTCATTTCAAAGTCAACCTTGACTCTTTCCATTTTGGAAGGCTTCATTTTGATGCCATAAATTGACTGCATACCATCTGCAAAAGCCTGCTCTGTCTCATCATCCAGACTTTCTTTACTTCGAATGCTGATTGTTTTGAAGAAAGAATCCTTGGAAGATGACTGCTGACTGGCAAATGAGTTTGCCACAACATCCTCCAGGCTCATTCCATTTTCCAGCTTGTATTCTTTCTGCCAGATCATTGGATAACAAACATTTTTAAACTGCTTGGATGCTGATGTATTGTAAGACTTGAAGTACTTTGTAACTGCATTTTTCTTGCTAATAGAGCCTGTTCCAAGAAGTAATAAGGCTGCACAGACTGCAAGAATCACAAGAACAAAAATGGTAATTATTAAATTTCTACGACCATTCTTTTTTCTACGTTTTTTGGAAGTTTTTGATGAAGTCTTCTTTTCTTCACTCATACTTTCACCTTATGCAGACTGCTTTCAGTCCACATCCCCATAAATTTTCTATTTTTCCAATTCGTAACTTTGCTTTTCTGCAGAAATTCTATAAAGATTTCTTAAACTCTTCCACAGCTGTTTCGTAAAGATTATTTCCTTCTGAATCGATAATTACAATAACAGGAAGATTTTCCACAGTAAGCTTACGAATGGCTTCTGTTCCAAGATCATCATAGGAAACAACTTCAGATTCCTTAATGCATTTAGAAAGAAGTGCACCAGCACCACCAACTGCTGCAAAATAAACGGACTTATTGCGAACACAGGCATCAAGTACAGCCTGATTTCTCTTACCCTTACCAATCATTCCAGCCATTCCCATATCTAGAAGAGTTGGTGTGTACTTGTCCATACGAGATGCAGTTGTAGGACCAGCAGAACCAATAACTGTACCTGGACGGGCTGGTGTTGGTCCAAGATAATAAATCAAATTATCCTTTACATCAATTGGGAGGCTCTCGCCCTTTTCCAAAGTATCCATCATACGCTTATGGGCAGCATCACGTGCTGTGTAGATGGTTCCTGTAAGATATACATAATCACCAGCACGAAGACTTACTAATTCTTCCTTCTTTGCTGGAACATTTAATTTCTTTTCCACGATTTTACCTCGATCTCTGGATTTGCTTAAACTATTCAAGTCCATGCCAATCCCATTTGCAAATGGGATTGGCAAAGACTAACCTTTACAGACTTACTGTCTTATGACGATCTACATGACAACACATATTGATTGCAAGTGGCATACCTGCAATGTGTGTTGCATAAGTTTCAATATTTATAGCAAGAGCTGTTGTGCTACCACCAAGACCAGCAGGACCAATGCCCAGCTTATTGATTTCTTCAAAGAGTTCTTCCTCAAGACGAGCAATATGAGGCTGTAGGTTATGAGAACCTGGCTCACGAGTGAGAGCCTTCTTGGAAAGCTCAGCTACCAGTTCGAAATCACCGCCAATACCAACGCCAACAACAAAAGGAGGACATGCATTTGGACCTGCATCACGCACAGTTTCAATGACTGCATTCTTAATTCCTTCTACACCATCAGCTGGCTTCAGCATGTATACACGACTCATATTTTCTGAACCAAAGCCCTTAGGAGCAACTGTAATTGTCAGCTCATCTCCTGGAACGATGTCATAGTGAATGATTGCTGGTGTGTTATCCTTTGTATTTTCACGAAGAATTGGATCATTAACAACGGATTTACGTAAGTATCCCTCTGTGTAACCCTTGCGAACCCCTTCATTAATGGCATCTGTCAGATTTCCATTTACATGAACTTCCTGACCGACCTTTACAAAAAATACTGACATACCAGTATCCTGACAAATAGGAATCTGGTCCTGGTTTGCAATCGACATATTCTGCATCAACTGACCTAAGATTTTCTGACCCAGAGGGTTCTTCTCCTTCTTTTCAGCCTCTTCAATACGACACTGCATTTCCTTTGAAAGATGTAAATTTGCATCAATACACATCTCAGCAACTGTGGATGTAATTTCTTCTGCCTGAATTTCTCTCACTTTATGCCTGCTCCTTCTTTCTTCTTTCCAGTGCAATTCTTCGCTTCTCCTCGAAGGCCTTCTTATTCTCATAGCGCTTCTTGGTAAGATAATTGTTAATCTTTACAGCAATCAGAAAAACAAGGAATACTGCTGCCACAATGATTAACCAATAAATAAGGGCAGTCAAAATGCTTTCCAGCTTGCCTGTCTGCGCAAGATTATCAATATTGTCGCGGAAACCTTCCATATCTTCCTCCCGGCAATAATGCCACATAAAACCATTTTTAATCAGGCAAATGGAATTGCCCGGAATGCCGAACAATTCCATTTGTCAAAATTTCTTTACTTACTCTTCGTCGCCAGAATCCTCTGATTCTTCAGCAATATCAATATCCTCATCTGAATCCACATCATCATCTGCTTCGTAGTTTCTTTCTGGGATTTCTTCGCCTTCTTCTGCAGCTTCCATCTTTGCGATTTCTTCTGTACGAACCTTAGCAATACCTGCAACCTTAACGTCCTTGCCCAGATTAATCAGCTTAACGCCAGATGCATTTCTACCATACTGAGAAATATCAGCACACGCAATCTGGATAATTACGCCGCCTGTTGTGATCAGCATTACTTCATGGTCTTCATTTACTGCCTTAACACCAAGAACATCACCTGTCTTTTCTGTGAGTTTGTAGCAACGAAGCCCCTTACCACCACGCTTCTGAAGGTGGAAATCATTGATATCGGTACGCTTACCCATACCATTTTCTGTAACTACCAGGAGGTCATTACCCTGAGTATTCATCTGCATTCCAACAACTTCGTCACCTGGCTCAAGGTTAATCCCACGAACACCCATGGAATTTCTTCCTGTGTCACGAATGTCTGTGTCCTTGAAACGGATACACATACCATTCTTTGTAACCATAAAGATATCACGTGAATTATCTGTAGACTTAACCTCAATCAGTTCATCGCCTTCCTTAAGATTAAGACCAATCAGACCATTCTTACGGATATTCTGATAATCTGTTTCAGGAGTCTTCTTAATCATACCTGACTTTGTGCACATAATCAGGTACTTGCCCTCTTCAAATTCACGAAGTGGAATAATTGCAGAAATCTTCTCATCTGCATCCAGCTGTAAGAGGTTAACAATAGCTGTTCCTCTTGCATTTCTACCAGCATCTGGAATCTGGAATGCACGTAACTTATAAACTCTTCCCTTGTTTGTAAAGAAAAGAACATTGTGAAGAGTTGTAGTCATAAGCAGGTCTTCTACAAAGTCATTGTTGATTGTAGACATACCCTTAACACCATGACCACCACGGTTTTGAACATGGAAGTTATCTACTGACATTCTCTTGATATATCCAAGATGTGTCATTGCAATAACGGTTGGCTCATCATCAATAAGATCAAGATCCGTTAAATCTTCCACAGCCATACCGATAGAAGTACGACGATCATCACCATACTTATCAGCAACAAGCTGCATTTCATTCTTAATTACCATCAGAAGCTTCTTCTTATCAGCAAGAATACCCTTTAACTCTTCGATTCTAGCCTTCAGTTCAGCATACTCGTTTTCCAGCTTGCCCTTTTCCAGACCTGTAAGAGCACGAAGTCTCATATCAACGATTGCCTGAGCCTGCTTATCTGAAAGATTAAATCGATCAATTAAGCCCTTCTTAGCTTCGTCAACATTGGCTGCTGCACGAATAATGCGGATAACTTCATCAATATTATCAATGGCAACCAGTAAGCCCTCAACAATGTGAGCTCTTTCTTCTGCCTTATTTAAGTCAAACTTTGTACGTCTTGTAACTACTTCTTCCTGATGCTTCAGGTAGTAAGTCAGCATATCAACAAGAGGCATAACCTTTGGCTCACCATTTACCAGGGCAAGCATATTTACGCCAAATGTATTTTCCAGTTCTGTGTGCTTATAAAGCTTATTTAACAGGAGGTTTGCATTGCAATCATGACGAAGTTCAATAACAATACGAAGTCCTTCACGAGAAGATTCATCACGAATATCTGTGATACCATCAACAACCTTCAGCTTTACAAGGTCAGCAATCTTCTTAATAAGAAGTGCCTTATTTACCATGTAAGGAAGCTCAGTTACAACAATTCTCTGCTTATTCTTAGCCATTGGTTCAATGGTAGAAACGGCACGAACCTTAACCTTTCCCTTACCAGTTCTATAAGCAGCATCAATACCACTTCGTCCAAGAATCTCAGCACCTGTAGGGAAATCTGGTCCCTTTACAATCTGCATCAGTTCTTCAACTGTAGTTTCTCTATCCTCTTCAATCTGGTTATCAATCATCTTCACTGCAGCTGATGTGATTTCACGCAGGTTGTGAGGTGGAATATTTGTAGCCATACCTACTGCGATACCAGAAGTACCATTTACAAGCAGGTTAGGATAACGACATGGCAGAACAGTTGGTTCTTTTTCTGTCTCATCGAAGTTAGGAATAAAATCAACTGTATCTTTGTTGATATCAGCAAGCATTTCCATGGAAATCTTTGTGAGACGAGCCTCTGTGTATCGCATAGCAGCTGCACCATCACCATCCATGGAACCAAAGTTACCATGACCATCAACAAGTGGATATCTTGTATTCCAATCCTGAGCAAGCTTCACCAGGGCTTCATAAATTGAAGAGTCACCATGTGGGTGATATTTACCCATGGTATCACCCACAATACGCGCACACTTACGATGTGGCTTATCAGGACCATTATTCAGTTCAATCATTGAATAAAGAATTCTTCTCTGTACTGGCTTCAGACCATCTCTGACATCCGGCAGCGCACGGGACGAAATTACACTCATGGCATAATCAATATAGTCCTGCTCCATCGTATGCTTTAAATCGACTTCGCGGACGCTGTCAAAAATCTTATCGTCATCCATTTTTACTATCTCCTATTCCCGGCAAATGAGATTGGCGGGTAATTTACTGATTTATTGTTTCAGTTACTGTGGTATTTTGCTCATTTTCTTTGAAAATGGCTTTATACGTCGAGGTTCTTAACAAACTTCGCATTATCCTCGATAAACTTCTTTCTTGGTTCTACCTTATCTCCCATCAGGACGTTGAATGTTACATCAACTTCTGATTCATCATCACCATCCAGTGATACGCGGAGAAGAAGTCTCTTTTCAGGATCCATTGTTGTATCCCAAAGCTGTTCCGCATCCATTTCACCAAGTCCCTTGTATCGCTGAACCTTATTATTCTGGTCACGGCCAACTTCATTGATGATATTTGCAAGTTCTTCGTCGGAATATGCATACCAGAAATTCTTATTTTTCTCTAAACGGTACAGTGGTGGCTGAGCCAGATATACATGCCCCTGTCTGATTAAGTCAGGCATAAATCTGTAGAAGAATGTGAGAAGCAGGGTTGCAATGTGCGCACCATCTACATCGGCATCGGTCATGATAATAATCTTGTCATAACGAAGCTTTGAAATATCAAAGTTCTCATGAATACCTGTACCAAAGGCTGTAATCATAGCCTGAATTTCTTTATTTTCAAGAATGTGATCAATTCTTGCTTTTTCTACATTGAGTATTTTACCTCTCAGTGGAAGGATAGCCTGTGTCGCACGGTTTCTTGCCGTTTTAGCAGAACCGCCGGCGGAATCTCCCTCTACGATGTAGATTTCACAATTCTTTGGATTCTTATCTGAACAGTCAGCAAGCTTTCCAGGAAGGGACATATTATCTGTAAGATTAGTCTTACGAGCTACATCTCTTGCCTTTCTAGCTGCAATTCTTGCCTTCTGAGCAAGTACTGCCTTATTTACGATTGTTCCAGCAACATCTGGATTCTGCTCTAAGAAGTAAACAAGCTGTTCACTCATTACATTATCAACAGCTGTACGAGCTACTGCATTACCCAGCTTCTGCTTTGTCTGACCTTCAAACTGTGGGTCTTCAATCTTAATAGAAATGATTGCTGTAAGACCTTCACGTAAATCTTCACCAGAAAGATTATCATCCTTCTCCTTTAAGATTCCGTTCTTTCTTGCATAATCATTGAATACCTTAGTAATTGCAGATCTGAAACCTGTTAAATGCATACCACCTTCTGGAGTGATAATGTTATTAACAAAGCTGTATACTGTTTCATTAAAGGAATCATTGTGCTGCAAAGCAACTTCTACATAAACATCATCTTTGCTTCCTTCACAATAAATAACCTTATCGTAAAGAGGAGTCTTATGCTTATTTAAGTAGCTAACGAATTCCTTAATACCACCTTCATAGTAAAAAGTTTCTGTTCTTGGCTTGAATTTTTTCTCAGCATTTTCGCCATCTACAGAACCCTTCTGATTGATTTCTTCCAGAAGTGCACGAGCTTCTGCATCATTTTCAGCAGCATTCTTCTTCTCTTCTGCAATGGCCTCTAACTGAGACTTCTCTGTGATTCCTTCTGCATCCATTGCATCTTCTGCATCAACAGCTTCCATTGCACTTGAAGTAGACATGGTATCAATCTTCTGATCCGGATGACGAAGGTCTGTAAGAACAATCTTGAGACCCTTTGTCAGAAATGCAGTTTCACGAAGACGAACCTTCAGTGTTTCATAATCATAAATCAGAGAATCAAAAATCTCTCCATCCGGCTTGAAAGTAACCTTTGTACCAGTCTTTTCTGTATCTCCAATGATTTCCAGGTCATTGCAAACATGACCTCTCTCATATCTCTGCTTATAAATATGGCCATTCCGGCTAACTTCAACCTCAAGCCATGTAGAAAGCGCATTAACAACGGATGAACCTACACCGTGAAGACCACCAGATACCTTGTATCCTCCACCGCCGAACTTACCACCTGCATGCAGAACAGTAAATACAACTTCAACTGCTGGTCTTCCTGCCTTCTTCTGAATATCTACTGGAATTCCACGTCCATTATCAACGACTGAAATTGAGTTATCTTCGTTAATAAATACCTGAATTTCAGAACAGAATCCTGCAAGAGCTTCATCTACTGAGTTATCAACAATCTCGTATACAAGATGATGAAGTCCTCTGGATGAAGTAGAACCAATGTACATACCTGGTCTCTTTCGAACTGCTTCAAGTCCTTCCAGAATTTGAATTTGATCTGCACCGTAATCTCTTTCCGCTGCCATTTCTTCCTCCTATTTGATGCCAATCCCATTTGCAAATGGAATTGTCTCATCAATAATTTTTCCGTTTTCTACTCGATAAATTTTGTCTGCCTTTACCTGATTACGAATAAAATCATCATAACCAGCACAGGTTATAATTGTTTGAATATTGGATATTTTAGAAAGTAAAGCATCTCTTCTATTTCCATCCAATTCTGACATTACATCATCCAGTAAAAGAATTGGTTCATCATTTTTCAGTTGTTTTAACATATCAATTTCTGTGAGTTTAATTGATATTGCAGATGTTCTTTGCTGACCCTGAGATCCATATATACGAACATCTTTATCATTTATAAAAATCCCAAAGTCATCTCTATGAGGGCCTACAGATGTGGAAGAATATCTCAAATCTGTTTCTCTCTTATCCAATAACTTTTGACGGAAATTTTTTTCCTCTACATCAGGCTCATATCTGATTTCAATTTTTTCTCTTCCTCCAGTCAATTCTTCATGAATAGGCTGAATCATTTGATTCATCTGGAAGATAAAATTTTTTCTTTCCCGAATTATACTTTCACCAACTGTTGCCAGTTGCTCATCCCAAATATCCAGCGTATCTTTCAGTCTTGGCTCAAAATAAATCTGCTTTAAGAGTTTATTTCTTTGATCAATGATTTTTTTATAATTTTGAAAATCACTGAAGTATAATCCACTCATCTGGCTTATTTCAGCATTCATAAATTTTCTTCTTTCAGATGGTCCATCTTTTACGATGTCCAAATCTTCAGGAGAAAACATGATGACACTACTCATTCCAAATAAGTCGACCATTTTTCTAATATTTACTCGATCAATGGCTACTCCTTTTTTACCGTTCTTGCGAAGATGCATATCAATTCTATGATTCACATCCATCTTATTCACAATCATCTTTATGTGGGCTTCATCACTCTCAAATTGAATCATTTGTTTGTCTTTTGCACCACGATGAGAACGAGAAGTTGCTGCCATGTATATAGCTTCAAGAATATTTGTTTTTCCCTGGGCATTTTCTCCATACAAAATATTTGTATGTTTACCAAAGGAAATATCCAGCAATTCATAATTTCGGAAATTTTGACAACCAAGTGTCTCAATGAACATCTTTTCCTACTACCTTTACTTCATTTCCCTGGAAGGAAAATGTATCGCCATCAACAAGTTTCTTACCACGACGGGTATCCACTTCTCCATTTACTAAAACCTGTCCGTCCTGAATTACAATCTTTGCTTCAATACCAGAATCAACAAGTCCAGCCAACTTCATAGCCTGGCCAAGTTTTATATATTCGTCTTTAATCTGAATTTCATTTTTCATTAAGCATATGCCTCTGCATTAATATTGATTGGAAGAATAATATAAGCAAATGTACCTTCAACATCCTTGATGATACATGGGCTCTTTGAATCCTTCATGTACAGGTTAACCTTATCGTCATCGATTACACGAAGTGCATCCATAAGGAATGAAGGATTAAATCCAATAATGATTTCTCCACCATTCTTTTCAATTTCCATCTGATCATTAAATGATCCAAGATTTGTATCCAGCTTGATATAAAGATTATTATCATTCTTTACATGAAGGATAACTGGCTTCTTATCCGATTCCTGGATAAGAAGGCTTGCACGGTCAATCATTCCCATGAAGTCTGAACGGTTACACTTCATTTCCAGTGATGTATCCATGGAAAGCATGTGCATAATCTGGAAGTACTCACCTTCAATAAGACGAGATACAACACGAGTTACGCCAAACTCGAACATGACATAAGCCTTTTCAAAGTAAATAGTAACTGCTTCTTCAGCATTACCATCAATAATCTTTGAAATTTCCTGAAGTGACTTACCAGGAATAATAGCTGATACATTTGAGTTATCACCCTTAAGAGCAATCTTTCTCATAGAAATACGGTGACCATCCAAAGAAACAACAGTAAGCTTGTTTTCCTTTACTTCAAAATATTCACCTGTCATTGCCTTTGAGTTTTCATTATCAGCAATAGAGAAGATTGTCTGTCTTATAACATCACGAAGTCCCATCTGAGAAATCTGGATGCTATTTTCCTTATTAACATTTGTAATTGCTGGAAAATCTTCTCCTGAGAAATAAGGAATGCTGTAGTGAGCATGTTCAGAAGAAATCTCAACTTTGAATGTTTCATCATTTGTTTCTACAGAAATTTCACTATCAGGCATCTTTCTGATCATATCGAAGAAGAACTTCTGATTGATAGCTGCTGTTCCTGATTCCAGAATAGTTGCTTCAATAACTGTTTCAATACCAAGATTAAGATTATTAGCTGTAAGCTTTAAACCATCTGGCATAGTTTCAAACATAATACATTCAAGAATAGGCTTTGTTGTTTTCGCTGCTACAGCTTTTGCAACAATATTGATTCCTGAAAGAAGATTCTGTTTTGAACATCTTATTTTCATGAGTGGACCTCCATATCGTTCCAGTATTTATAAATATATTTATTAGTAATCATAGTAATAGGGGGTGTTGATTTGTTGAAACCTATCTTTAATCCCCATAAATAAAGGTTTTCTGCTGTTCGTTTTTATTGTTATTTATATTTCATTTGATGTTGAAAAGATGAAAAGTTTTGTTGATAAAGAATTTCTTAAAAACTTTTAAAATTTTTAAATTCAAATGAATTAACAATGGAAAAACATTTAAAAAACATGTAATTAACATTTTTTTAAAGTTATCCATAAACAATTCACATAGAAATCAACAATGGAATGTGAATAACTTAATAGTAATTTTAAATAATCAATGAAAAATATTAATAAAATTTGAAATCATTATTTCATTGAAAATTTTTTTTCATTGAATCAGGATTAAGTTTATTGATAATTACGTGGACAGTCTGGTTGAATTCAGGATCTTCCTTCATACGGTCATCAATTCTCTTAATACCATTGCATACCGTTGCATGATCCTTACCACCAACAGCTTCACCAATAGCCTGAAGGCTCTTGTCTGTTAAGTTTCTGCAAAGATACATAACAAGCTGTCTTGCTGTAGCAATATCTTTACTTCTCTTTGTGGACATAATATCAGCAACAGAAATCTCTGTATGCTCAGAAACTACATTAATAATGACTTCTGGAGTGATTGAAACTTCTGTTTCATTAGAAATCATGTCTTTCAGAGCTTCCTTCGCTAAATCTTCAGTAATATTTTGATTAGAGAGTTTAGCGTAGATATTAATCTTATTCAGAGCACCTTCCAGTTCTCTTACATTAGAAACAATATTAGTAGCAATGAACTGTAAAATATGTTCATCAATGTTCATAAGACCCATTAAGTCAGCCTTATTCTTAAGGATGGCCATTCTTGTTTCATAATCAGGTTCGTGAATATCAATAGGAACACCCCAGTCGAAACGAGAACGAAGTCTTTCATCCAGCTCTTTAAATTCTCTTGGTGGACGATCGGAAGAAATAATAATTTGCTTCTTTGCCTCATATAAGAAGTTGAAAGTGCTAAAGAATTCTGTCTGTGTACGATCCTTACCAATGATTTCCTGAATATCGTCAATGATAAGAACATCAATCTTACGATACTTCTGACGGAACTCTTCTGTCTTATTCTTCTGAATAGCACCGATAATCTCATTTGTAAAAGTTTCTGAAGGTACATAAAGTACATTCTTTGATGGGTCATGCTGCAAAATGTAATGAGCAATGGACTGAATCAGGTGTGTCTTACCAAGTCCAGATTTTCCATAAAGGAAAAGTGGATTGAAGTTATCCTGTCCAGGTTCATCCGCTACAGCAATACAGGTTGCGTGGGCATGCTTATTACCATCACCGACGATGAAATTATCAAATGTATATTTTGAATTTAAATTACTTCTCTGAATAGCATCATAGTAAGCCTGTGATGCATTATGAGACTCTGTAGAGTGGGAAGAAACTTCCTCTTTCTCGTAATTAACCTTCTGATCAATCACGATATCAATTTCTGAGTCTCCAAAGAATTCACGAAGCGCAGAAAGAAGATAAACGTCATATCCTTTGCTGTGGATATAATCAACGCCATGTTCACCAAGACGTTCGTCTACATAAAAATAAATCTTCTTGTTCTGGATGTTATAAATAGAAAGATTACGAATCCATGTATCAGCAATAATTTGTGACACACCATAATCTGTTTCGAGAGCTTTTAAGATTTGATCCCAGTTTTCTAAAATGCGTTCCTTCATGTTTAAATGCCTTTTCTAAGTTAGTAAATATTGAGTAATAAAAATCATGTTTTTGAAAAATATAGTTATGCAAATGAGTTTGTCTAAGTTGTCATTTTTTAAGTCTATAAAAAACACTATTTAATAAGGAAGGAAAAATTTTATTTCTTCGCAAAATATCAATTAAATAGGCACAAAAATACGAGATTATTTTACCTCAAAAATGGCTTTGAAACAAGTTTATGAAATTGAAATTTATGTAAACTAAAAGTTGAAAATATACATCTCAACATACACAGAATAAGTGCCCGTAAGAAGTAGCTTTTTGATAGTTAGAAACAATGAAATAACAATTGATTAACATCTTATCAACAAAGTTATCCACAATGTGTTGATAAATTATGTAACCTGCCAACAAATTATTTTTTTACAAAAGTCCCGAAAACCCTTATTTTTCTTGACTTTTCTAGGACATTAAAATAAAATAGGTAGGATTTTCCCTAAAGGATTTACGCCTCTTTTAGTGGAATATCTACATTATTATTGGTTTTAAAATGAAAGGATGACGTAAATTATGAGTAAAATGACATTTCAGCCAAAGAAGAAATCTAGAGCAAAGGTTCATGGCTTCAGACAGAGAATGCTGACAAAGAATGGACGTAAGGTTATTTCTGCTAGACGTGCAAAGGGAAGAAAGGTTCTTTCTGCTTAATTGATATTGGATCAATAAGATATGAAAAATATTATTTCTCTAAAAAACTACAGAGAGTTTGGCTCAGTTTATAACCGTAAGGAGTCGTACGCAAATAAATATTTAGTGATGTACATCGCACCTAACGACCAGATGTACAGTAGAATTGGAATCTCTTGTAGTAAAAAGGTCGGAAATAGTGTGGTTAGACATAGAATTACCCGTCTGATTCGCGAAAGCTATCGTGTGAACAGGGATAATATTAATAGTGGTATTGATATTGTCGTTGTTGCAAGGAACACGGCAAAAGGAAAGGGCTTTCAAGAAATTGAAAGCGCTTTTCTGCATCTGTGCCGTCTCCACAAGATTTTAAGTAATTAATGACTATGAAAAAAATTTGTATCTTCCTTATTAAAGTGTATCAGAAGTATCTCTCAAGATTGAAAATACATCCTACGTGCATTTTTGTGCCAACATGTTCACAATATGCTCTGGAGGCGTACCAGAAGTATGGATTTTTCAAAGCAACTCTGCTTACCATGTGGAGATTAATTCGGTGTAATCCATTTAATAAGGGTGGATATGATCCAGTTCCGTAATGGAACATAAAGGAGAGCCTAAATGCTTTTAACCAAGGTAGATGGTGCTATCATGGGACCTATTTCTAAATTAATGGGTTTCATTTTTAATGCACTGTACAATTTATTCTTTGGTATGGGAATTACATCTCTGGCATTCAGTATTATTGTATTTACAGTACTGATTCGTTTGATCATGTTCCCACTGAGCGTAAAGATGACTCGTTCTTCAAAGATTCAGTCTTATCTTCAGCCTGAATTCCAGAAAATTCAGAAGAAGTATAAGGGTAAGAAGGACCAGGAGTCTATGCTTGCTCAGCAGAGAGAAACACAGGAGCTGCAGAAGAAGTATGGAATTAAGATGACTTCAGGATGTGCAACATCTCTGATTCAGTTCCCAATTTTTATTGCACTCTACAATGTAATGCAGAATATTCCTGCATATGTAACAAAGATTCATGATTTATATGAACCTATTGCTAAGGAAATCATTGGTGCAAATGGAAGTTATGGCTTCATGTCAACATTTGCTTCTGACAACAAGATTCAGCGTATTTCCTCAACAATTACGCAGTATGCAACTGCTGGAGATGCAACACCAAGCACTTCTAATGTAAATGCTGTAATCGATGTTGTATCAAAATGTGGTACAGAATTAATCAACAAGATTAATGATGGATTACATTTAAATCTTTTAGTAGATTACAAATCAAATTTTGAAGCTATTAATAAGGCAAATGATTTCATCTTTAGAATCAACCTTACTGAGACACCAGGATGGCATATTTCAACACTTATGCTTATCCCAATTGCTTCATTTGTATTCCAGTTACTTGCTATGCTTGTACAGCCTAAGAACTCAACTGGTGATGTTACACAGGATGCACAGATGAAGTCCATGAGAACTATGATGTTCATCATGCCACTTTTCTCATTCTGGCTGACAGTAAATGTACCAGCAGGTCTTGGTCTTTACTGGGCAACAAGTGCTCTTATTTCTTTCTTAATCACCTTTTTTACAAATATCTACTACAATCATGTAGATATGGAAAAGATTGTTGAAAAGGCACGTCTTAAGGCAGAAATTGCAAACGCTAAAAGGAGTGCTAGTGGTAAAGTTAGTCTTACTGAGCGTCTTACAGCAGCAGCTACTGGAGAAAGTGCAAAGGAAGAAAGTGTTAAGAAGCAGCAGAACTTGAAGAGTTATAGTAATGTAAACCTTAAGAATTACAAGTCAGATTCATCTTATGACCCTAGTGTTATCGATGAAGATGTTGATGGTAGAGGTGATAACTTTATGAATAACAATAATGTTAAGAAGGGAAGTCTGACTGATCGAGCAAATGCCGTTTGGCATTACAACCATAAAGGGGAGTAAGTTATGGATAACGAGTATCAAGAATTTACTGGTAAGACGCTTGAAGATGCCGTTATTGAAGCTGCAACAAAGATCGGCACTACAACGTCAAATCTTCAATATGAAGTAGTAACACGTGGAACAAGCGGATTCCTTGGAATCGGTGCAAAGCCATTTGTCATTAAGGCAAAGGGCAAGAAGTCTATTGATGAAGAAATCGACCAGATCCTTAGCGGAAATGTTCCAGAAAAGAAAATTGAAAAGAAGACTGAAAAGTCAAAAGAAAAGGTTTCAAAAAAGAAGTTCGAAGAAACTCCTGATTTCGAAGATTCTTTTGAAGAAAAGAAAAAGGATTTCGTTCCTGCAGATCCAGCAATTGCTGGGGAAGCAAAGGAATATCTTGAAAAGATCCTGAATGCGATGGAAGTAGAAAACACAATTACTTCAGTTCTTGAGGAAAACAATGTACTTTCTATGGACGTTGAAGGACCTGATATGGGTCTTATCATTGGTAAGCGTGGACAAACACTTGATTCACTGCAGTACCTTGTAAGTTTGTATGTTAACAAGAAGTCTGAAGGATATGTTCGCGTAAAGCTGGACACAGAAAACTACAGAGATCGTAGAAAAGAAACACTTGAGACATTAGCAAAGAACATTTCTTATAAGGTAAAGAGAACAAGACGTCCTTACAAGCTTGAACCTATGAATCCTTATGAGAGACGTATTATTCACTCAGCACTTCAGGGTGATAAGTTCGTTACTACTAAGTCAGAAGGTGAAGAACCATACCGTCGCGTAGTTGTTTTCCCTAAAAAGTATAATGGTGGAAACAGAAAATACGGACACGGTGGATATAGCCATGGCGGTTACACAAATCATTATGACGATTCAGAAAAGACTACTTCTGAAGAATAATTCAAAATTTATTAGCGAATAGTTACATAAATTTTATAAGAATTAAAATAAAAGGCAGAAATCTAAATGGATTTCTGCCTTTTTGTTTTCTTATAAATGTAATGGATTCCCAAAGAAATAAGGAGACCTGAAAGAATTAATATAATCTGCCAGAATATATTTTGTGAATAGGATGGAAAAGCAGCTAAATAATACCAACTCAAGTGGTAGATAAATAATTCCAAAAGCATTGGTAATTTAAAAGCTAGAAGTTGCATAAATATAATAGGAAGAGTGTTCTGTCCAATATATTTCAAGGCTTTTCCAATCCAAAATTCTTTGATAAGTCTTGCAATGCTAATAGCTATGATCCATGCAGAAAGTCCTGAAAATGCATAGAGGAAATGATTGAAAATATCATTGCCCCAATCATTGAGTCTGCAAAGTCCATAGAGAAGAATTATAAGTATGGATGAAACAATTGCAGGAACATTAGGTTTTAAGAAAAATTTGTAATCCTTTAAAATCTGGCCAAGTGAAAACATAAAGAAGTAAAAAATAATTCTAAAAATGATATCTAAGGTAGAAGGACTGATGGTATCCTCGCCAATCACATTTGTCAGGATGGAGGAGGAAGCCTCATTTATTGTGCCAGAATATACTGCCCCGTCCAGGGATGCCAAATGAACCGTTGGCAGTATGATGGAAGCAATAATAAAGAGAAGACCACTAATGATAAGAATAATTACATGTGACTTTTCTTTTTTATGAAGTAAAAATGTGAGTAAGGCGTATACAAAGAGGACTACAATCAGGGCTCTGATAAACCAGGATACGCCACCAAGTTTGGAGGATGTCATTAGACATGCCACTTTTAGAATTTGCTTAAGCATTTGGAGAAATGTTAAATGCTGATCCAGTGCAAAGAATTTTTCAATATTTGGATCAAATAGAATCAGCTGATCATCAGAATATATATGGAGTTTCAGCCAAATATTATTAAACAATATGAAGAAGGAATTCCATAAAAGAAGTGGAATATATAAGGATTTGATTTGCTTTATATAATAGGAGGAAAGGGCTTTTCCTGAAGTGATTTTATCTCGGTTAAAGCAATAACCAGCTGCTAAAAAGAAAAGAGCAACTTCAAAAGGATAGAAAAAAGCATTATTAATAAGAACATGATCCATTAATACTGTGATCATGCCCAAGCCCTTTAAGATATCAATTTCGGAAATTCGTTTTTTCTTCTCTGTCATTTCTTTTAACCTTTTTAAAATATCTTCTATTATAAAAGCAATGAAAAGTAATGTCGATAATTATAGATGGATAATTTCTTACTGGCTGTAAGGGATATTAACCATAAATATATTGTAGTAGAAAAGAGGACTTTCTGTTTTAAATAAAAAGGCTCTTATAAATGATAAATGCAAATCTACTTATCACTATAAGAACCTTATTTGTTAATTGTTTTTATTCCTTAATAATAATATTTTTTAATACTATGTTTTCGAATAACTATATTTTTAATAACTATATTTTTAATAACTATATTTTTAATAACGCTATTCCTTAATATTTCTACTTGTTTATATAGGGACCTTACTGAATAATCTGCATCATATGAATTTTATTCCCCATTTCAGAAAACTTCTTTTCATATTCTGTCATGATATTTCCTTCATTGTATTCGGAATGATGTAAATCATCTGTTTTCTTAAGGAAAGTCCAACCCTCTTCATTTGCAGTCTCTACAGAGAAGTTAAATAAGTCAGTATTATCTGTCTTAAATGTGATAGTTCCTGTCTTCTTCATGAGATTGATATATCTAGCAAGGAATCTATCTGATGTAAGTCTTCTCTTTGCATGACGATCCTTTGGCCAAGGGTCTGAGAAATTAAGAAAGATATCAGATACTTCATCTTTTGCAAAGTAGTTTTCAATATTTTCAGCATCCATACGGAAAAGTAAGAGGTTATTGATTGTTGCCTCTCCCTTTTCTTCTTTTTCATTATTGATTGCTTCCAGTTTTTCTAGAGCACGAACAAGTACACTTGAATACTTTTCAATACCTACAAAGTTGATTTCAGGATGACGCTGTGCCATTTCCATAATAAAGGTACCTTTACCCATACCAATTTCAATTTGAATTGGATGTGTGTTACCAAAAATCTCATTCCATTTGCCCTTTGTTTCAGCATCGTCTAAGAAAACATATTTGCTGGCAGCAATTTCTTCTCTTGCACCTGGTACATTTCTTAATCTCAAAACATTTCTCCTTATGTTGTAAAAAAGCTATTATTTATCGATTCGCAAATTTGCAATTTCCCGTAAAATGTAGCATAATTTCCGTGTTTAGTAAATTATTAAAATGCCGATTTTATCGGTTTTTGAGAGAATTTTATCATGAAAATTAGAGCTTCTAAAATTATTAATTTCATATTCTTGTTTGCTCTTCTTTTTGCTTTCATTTTTTCAAATAATTTTACATTTGAGCCAAAATTGGTTGAAGCTGCAACAATACCTGGAATGAATGCAACAGATACAGATGCAGTTAGCCTTAGTTCCAGCTCAGCAATCCTTTATAACATTGATGAAAATCAGGTTTTATATGAGAAAAATGCTCATCAGACTTACCAGCCTGGTGGTGTTGCTAAAGTTTTAACTGCGGACATCGCATTTTCACCTTCTTTAATGGTAGATCAAAATTTGATTTATTATTTAATGATGGATGCGGGATCGGATGCTGGCACAATGCTTGCAAATGATATTGCCGGCAGTGAAGATGTATTTGTTCAGCAAATGAATGAATATGCAAAGTCATTAGGATGTGAGGATTCATCCTTTGCAGATGCTTCAGGTAATAGTGAAAATACTCTTGTGTCTGCTTATGATATGGCATTAATTGGTAAGGATGCTTATCAAAAGAGTAAGTTCCGTTCTCTTCTTTCTGTGGATACTTATACCCTACCTCAGACTGATCGCTATGATACAAGAACTCTCTGGCAGCAGGACCAGATGCTTTATACCAGTGAACCTTACTATTATGCATATACTACAGGTGGACGCTTAGGTTACTCTTTAGGTGATGGAGTTAATTTCATTGCCTTTGCTGAAAAGAATGGTACAAGACTTGTGGCTGTAGTAATGAATGCTCCAGAGAATGCCAATGTGTATGAAGATGCAAAGAGTCTTTTTGAATATGGATTCTCTAATTTCAAAACATGTAAGCCATTAGAAAAATTTGAAATTGCAGAAGGTTATAATACGAGTCCTCTTATGTATGATAATTTTTATTATCTTACTGACTCTATTCAGCCGACAATCTCATTTGACAGAAATTATTCATTATTTACTACGATTGATTTTGATGAAAGTCGTATTAGTGAGTCAGTTGATTTTTACGCAAATCCAAATGGTAAAGAAATAGGAACGATTCATTTACTATTGGATGGAGAAGAAATTGGTTCTACTCCAATTACAGTTACATCTAAAGTGGTTGATACATCCACAGTTAGCGATGCCACAAGCACAGATGTAATCCTTCAGCATATAGAGAAAAGAAACTACATTATTAGAGTATTCATTATTATTGGCATTGTAATTGTGTTAGTTTTGATTATTATTTTGCTTTTGATTCATAGGTATCGTACAAGATTTGAACGTGTTAAAATACATTATCAGCCTTCTAAAGCTAGTAAAAAAGAACTGGCAAAAAAGGAGGCTGTAAAGAAAAAATTAGCAAATTCAGATAGCACTAATAAGAAAACAGATAAGAAAAGTCTTAAGAAAGACTCTGCTAGGGTAACAGATAAAAAAAATATTCAATAATATATTTATTGGATAAGTATTTGTGAGGAAAATGTATGTCATACGATTTTAATAAAATAAAAATTGCAAATCGAAATTCCCTTACATACTTCAATCGTTTAAAGGAAGAACATACAGAGGCCTTACAGAAGCTAAAGTCCTCATTGTTTGAAGTACACGTGCGTATGGAAGAAATTTCTAAAACACAAAATATATACGCATTGAATACAGATTATCGTAAAAATATTTTTAGCCCTCTTCATGTAGAAAATGATGAGACGAAAAAGGAAAATGAAGCAAAAGCTGAATACGATGCTTTAAAAGAAAAACGGGATTTACTTGAAAGAAAGATTGATGGGGAACAAATTCAGATCAAATCACTTCTTACGAGATGCAACCAGTTATTGGAGGCTGAAAAGCAAATTCAATTATTAAAAGAAACTCAAATTCAGCAGGACGAAGAAATGAACAATCTTCGTCAAAAAGAATTTGATGATAATGCATTTGAATTTGTTGATGATGAAGAAAATTCTAAGAAATTTGAAGAAGTTCAAAAAGAGCATATTCAAAAGATTGAAATGCTTCATTTGTTTGATCAAACCTACCTCTCTTCTATTTTGAATCAGCAGGTTCGTGGTCCAATTGACCAGGATATGCATAAATTAGAAATAATCAAAGGAATCCTGGTTTCTGATCCTATTCAGGCAAAGCTTATGCTGGAAGATGTTCGAAGCAGTGGACAGGCAATAAGCCATGCACTTTTAGATCAATTAGAAAAGATGGACTTCTTCTTAGAAGATAAGGATTCTTTACATCAAACATTAGAAAATTTCCTGAATCAAATGAAAAATGAACATTTGGTTGACATAAATCAAAAGATTCCAGATCAACTTCCTGATATGGATTTCATTAAGATTTTATATATTTATAGATTATTAAAAATATTCTTTGATAATATTTATCAACATACTTTATCAAAGAAAATTGATTTTACTTGTTCTGAACAAAATCATTCAATTGAATTTTCAATTGAAGATTATGGAAAAGGAATTGAAGATTCTGCAAAAGAAAAAAGTAAATGGTACAGCGGATTACATCGTGCCGATGAGATTATTTTCATATTACAGGGAAGACTTAGTATAGAAAATACAGGACATGGAACACGTGTTAGATTTTCAGTACCAGTTAAGTAAGTTTGTAACAATTACAATTTAACTATTCACAGGATAGATTAAATATATTTATTATTTGTTTTTTTAGGAGGAATATATGAAAAATAAGGTTCTTGCACTGCTCTATAAGGCTCTGCCAGATTTAACAGAGGAAGAAATCAATGGAATGCTTGAAACACCACCAAAGCCAGAACTTGGTGATTTTGCCTTTCCTTGTTTCCGTTTAGCAAAGACTATGCGCAAGGCTCCAAATATGATTGCTGCTGATATTAAGAAATCAATTGAAGTTCCTGATTTTGTTGATCATATTGATGTTCAGGGAGCATATTTAAATTTCTTCTTAAAGAAAGATTCTTATGTTAGCTCAATGTTAGATGCTATTCGAGTAGAAAACTTTGGTGCATCTCATGAAGGTGACGGAAAGACAATTTGTATTGACTATTCTTCACCTAACGTTGCAAAGAATTTTCATATCGGTCATTTAAGAACAACCATTATTGGTAACTCTTTATACAAAATTTATTCAAAACTTGGATATCATGTTGAAAGAATTAACCATTTAGGCGACTGGGGTACTCAGTTTGGTAAGCTTATTGTAGCTTATAAAAAATGGGGTTCTGAAGAAGCTATTAAGAAAAAAGGTATCGAAGAATTAATGAGACTCTATGTTCTCTTCCATCAGGAAGCAGATAAAGACCCTGCTTTAGATGATGAAGCACGTGCTTGGTTCCATAAAATGGAAATCGGTGATGAAGAGGCTCTTAAAATCTGGAAGTGGTTCGTTGATATTAGTTTAGTAGAATTCAAAAGAACTTATAAGCTTCTTGGTATGGAATTCGATCATTACACAGGCGAAAGCTTCTATAGAGATATGACAGATGATGTTGTAAATAAAATTACTGAAGCAAATCTCCTTACAGAGAGCCAGGGCGCTAAGATTGTAGATTTATCTGAATATGATATGGCTCCTTGTCTTATTGTTAAGAATGATGGTTCTTCAATTTATGCTACTCGTGATATTGCTGCTATCTTCTATCGTAAAAAAGAATACAATTTCGATAAGTGTTTATATGTTACTGGACAGGAACAAAAACTTCACTTCAAGCAGGTATTTAAGGTTATTGAATTATTAGGAAATGACTGGGCTAAGGATTCTTTAGTTCATATTCCTTATGGACTTGTCAATCTTGCTGGTGAAAAGTTATCTAGTCGTGATGGTAATGTTATTTTTGCAGAAGACCTTCTTAAGGAAGCTATTTCTAAGATTAGAGAAATTATTGATGAAAAGAATCCTGATCTTGCTGATAAGGACGAAGTAGCAACCAAGGTTGGTGTTGGTGCTGTAATTTTTAATGATTTATACAACCAGAGAATTAAGGATGTTTCATTCAAATGGGAAAATCTTTTGAACTTTGAAGGTGAAACTGGTCCATATTGCCAGTATACATATGCCAGATGTTCAAGTATTCTTAAAAAGAATCCTGACTTTGATGAAAATGTTGCAATCGATGCTTCATTAATTACAGACCCTGCATCTACAGAACTTATCAAACAGATTTATAAGTTCCCAGCTGTAGTAAAAGATGCTGCTGAGAGATTTGAACCATGTGCTATTTCTAGATTCACAGTGGATACAGCTCAGGCATTCAACAAATTCTATACAGAAAACAGAATTAATGTTGATGATAAGAATCTTCGAGATGCAAGATGTATGTTGGTTTCAATTACTAGAAAGACAATTCATGATGCATTAGCACTTCTGGGTGTTGATACAGTTGAAAAAATGTAATTATATTTAATATACTTTATTATTAGAGGATGTTTCACGTGAAACATCCTCTTTTTTACTTCATAAATATATTCAATTAATGTTTAGTAAATAAGCTGTTACATATTTTAGTTGATAATTAGCCTAATGTTTTGTTGATACTTTACTGGTACTTTGTTTATAATTTACTGTTCTTTGCTGATACTTTACTGATACTTTGTTTATAATTTACTGCTCTTTGTTGATACTTTATTGGTACTTATTGATATTATATTGATATTATTATGGTCTTCCTCTTATATTTAATTAATTATTCAATTAATATGTTTCACGTGAAACATTCATTAAATATATTCAAAAAATATTTTAAAAATACCTGTTACTTAATTACTAATATTGATATTTACTAACAAAAATTTTATATATGTTTCACGTGAAACATTACATCATAATTAAACTAAATTGTTATAAATAAAGATAACTTATTAATAGTAAATAAATACTAATAGTTGATTAAATACAGATAAAAATGCTTTATAATAGTAAAATATATTACAAATGAAATAATGTTTCACGTGAAACATTAATTAAATATGCATGAACTTATAATAGAATCACTATATGAAAAGTGTTATAATTGGAGCACATTTGATTAAGTAACAGATAAGAGGATGATTTATGGGAAGAATTATTGCAATAGCAAATCAAAAAGGTGGAGTTGGTAAGACAACTACATCAATTAACCTTGCGGCAGCACTGGCTGATAAAGGAAAAAAAGTCCTCACAATCGATATGGATCCACAGGGAAATATGACTAGCGGACTTGGAGTAGATAAGAATAACTTAGAATACTCTATTTATAATGTATTAATTGGTGAATGTAATATTGGTCAGGCAGAAATCCTTAATGTGTTCTCTAATTTAAGTCTTGTTCCTGCAAGTATGAATCTTGCTGGTATTGAAGTTGAATTAATGGAACAGGAAGATAAACAGTATATTCTTAAAAAAATAATAAAAAATATTAAGAAAAAGTTTGACTTTATTATTATTGATTGCCCACCAGCATTAGGAATGCTCACAATTAATTCAATGACTGCAGCTGATACAGTTATTGTACCTATTCAATGTGAATTTTACGCATTAGATGGTCTGACTCAGTTGATTTATACAATTAATCTGATTAAGAAGTCACTGAACAAACATTTGGATATCGAAGGCGTTGTATTTACTATGTATGATAGTAGAACAAATCTTTCTCAGGAAGTTGTTCAAAATGTACGTGCAAATCTCGATGAACTTATCTATGATACTGTAGTTCCTCGTAATGTTCGATTAGCGGAAGCTCCAAGTTATGGATTGCCAATCAATATATATGATCGTAATTCAGCTGGTGCTAAAGCATACAGTGATTTAGCGGATGAAGTTATTAAAAATAAACTTTTCCAGTAATTCACATGATTGTATTAATATAGAAGAAATAAATAATTTAGGAGAGGAATATGGCAAAGAAAGGACTTGGTAGAGGCCTTAATGAAATGTTCGGTTCTAACACAGTTAAAACTGAAGAACAGGCTAAAACTACAAGTAGAAAGACCACATCAAAGACAACTGCTGTTAAAACTTCTAAGGAAATCAAACCTATTATAAAGGAAGTAATTAAAGAAGTTGTTAAAGAGGTTCCGTCTGTTCAGGAATTGAGTATCGATGACATTGAGCCGAATAAGGGACAGCCTCGTAAGGAATTCAATGAGGATGCTCTTCAGGAATTAGCAGATTCAATTAAACAGTATGGATTAATTGAACCTATTGTTGTGACTAAAAAGGATACTCACTATGAAATTATTGCTGGTGAACGTCGTTGGAGAGCTGCGAGAATTGCTGGTGTAAGAAAAGTTCCAGTTGTAATTCGAGAATATACTGACCAGCAGAGAATGGAAGTTGCTCTTATCGAAAATATTCAGAGAGAAGATCTGAATCCAATTGAAGAAGCACTTGCCTATCAGACACTTATTGATGAATATCATATGACTCAGGACCAGGTTGCAGATAGAGTTTCTAAGTCTAGATCTGCAGTCACTAACTCTATGAGACTTCTTAAATTAACAGATGAAGTTAAGCAGATGTTAATCGACGGAATGATTTCCTCAGGACATGCAAGGTGTTTAGTCACAATTACTGATCCCGATGTTCAGAAACAGTGTGCTACTGAAATTTTTGACGAAGGTTTGTCTGTACGTGAAACTGAAGATTTAGTTAAAAATGTCCAATCAATCATGGCTTCATCATCGAAAGAAAAATCTAAACCTACCGAGAACAAGAATGAAGCAATTCAGGCAATTCTTGATCAGTATACAGAAAATTTAAAGAGTGTTCTTGGTACGAAAGTTATGATTAAGTCGTCAAATGGTAAGAAGGGTAAGATAGAAATTTCTTATTCATCAGCCGATGACCTGGAAAGAATCATTCATATGATTCAAAATAATAACCTTCAGTAATATGTATTTGAAAAATTAATATAAAGCAGGTGATATTATGATGATAGCTACTAAAGTCTTCGGTATTTCCCTTGAATTTGCATTATCTATTTTACTTGCTCTTATTGTTGTTATATCCGTTGTTCTTGTTTTTACAGTTCATAAGTTAATTGATATTAGTAGAAGATATTATGCCGTAACTCATGGTAAGAGTGGACGTGATCTTGAATCTACTATATTAATGAGATTCCAGGAAATGGATAAAGTAAAAGCAATGACAAAAAGAATGCGCCGTGAACATGTAAAGTTTAAAGGCCATCTTGATAATTCCTATGATCGTATAGGATATGTTCCATATAATTCATTTGATAATCTTAGTGGTGAACAAAGCTTTGCTTTTGCACTTTTAAATGAGCATAATGATGGAATAGTAATTAATTCTATGTACACGAAAAATGGTTGCTTTGTATTTTCAAAGCAGATTGCTGGTGGACATAGCGATAAGGCTTTAACAAGAGAAGAGCAGGATGCAATATCCATTGCAATGCAAAGAAACTATGATAATGCTGATGATACAGATACAGAAAAGACTAAGTCTGTTTCAAAAAAGAAAAATACTGATCTAGACAAAGAAGTTAATCCTTCCAAAAGTCTTACCAAGGCGAAACCTTCACTGAATAAAAGTAAAGCAGTTAAGGCAGAAAGGAATGCAAGACCTATTCGTACTCAGATCGCAGACACGGAAATCAATGAAGATTTATTCTGATTGTGTATAATTTAGACTAAAAGATTATTTACCATATAACAATATGGTTTACATAATATTTATTCTTGAGGAGGAAATTATGTTAGACATTAAGTTTTTGAGAGAAAATCCAGATGTTGTAAAACAGAACATCAAAAATAAATTCCAGGACAAGAAACTTCCACTTGTTGATGAAGTTATCAAGTTAGATGAAGAAAGACGTGCAAATCAGTCCGAGGCTGATGCTATTCGTGCAAATAAGAATCAAATTTCTAAGCAGATTGGTGCGTTAATGGCACAGGGTAAGAAGGAAGAAGCTGAAGAAGTAAAGAAGGAAGTTGCAAAGGAAGCAGCTCGCCTTAAGGAATTAGAAGATAAGCAGCCAGAACTTGATGAGAAGGTTCGTGAAATCATGCTTGTTATTCCTAATATCATTGATCCTTCTGTTCCTATTGGTAAGGACGATTCTGAAAATGTTGAAATTGAAAAGTTTGGTGAACCTGTAGTTCCTGATTTTGAAATTCCATATCACACAGATATTATTGATCGTTTTGAAGGACTGGATCTGGATGCGGCTCGTCGTGTAGCTGGTAATGGTTTCTACTATCTTGTTGGTGACATCGCAAGACTTCATTCAGCAGTTACAACTTATGGTCGTGATTTCATGATCGATAAGGGATTCACATATGTAATTCCTCCTTTCATGATTCGTTCTGATGTAGTTACAGGCGTTATGTCATTTGATGAAATGGACGCTATGATGTACAAGATTGAAGGAGAAGACCTTTTCCTCATCGGTACTTCTGAGCATTCAATGATCGGTCGTTTTAAGGACCAGATGCTTGATGAATCTCAGCTTCCACTTACTCTTACAAGCTACTCACCATGCTTCCGTAAGGAAAAGGGTGCTCATGGTATTGAAGAGCGTGGTCTTTATAGAATTCACCAGTTCGAAAAACAGGAAATGATTGTTGTATGTAAGCCTGAAGAAGCAATGGATTATTATAATAAGATGTGGAGCTACACAGTTGAACTCTTCCGCAGCCTTGATATTCCAGTACGTACTTTAGAGTGCTGCTCTGGTGACCTTGCTGATCTTAAGGTTAAGTCTTGTGATGTAGAAGCTTGGTCTCCTCGTCAGAAGAAGTACTTCGAAGTTGGTTCATGTTCTAATCTTGGTGATGCTCAGGCTAGACGTCTTAAGATTCGTGTTAAGGGCAAAGATGGTAATAAGTACCTTGCAAATACTCTGAACAACACAGTAGTTGCTCCTCCTCGTATGTTGATTGCATTCCTTGAGAACAACCTGAATGCAGATGGTTCAATCAATATCCCAAAGGTTCTTCAGCCATACATGGGTGGTAAGGAAAAACTTATTCCTACAAAATAGTATTTGCATCTTGGCTAAGTGATTTGATTTTGCAAAGATTTCGCATAATACGAATTCGTTGAATTACGAATAATAAGATTATGTTTGAAGTTGAAGGAGAAGCTGATGCATCAATATCTTCGTGCTATTGGCTTTAGCAAAATTGAAAGCTATAGCGGATTTAAATATGCTTTACATGAAATAGTAAAAAATAGCGATGTCGTGCAGGGAATGGAATTAATTCCCGGCACGCAATTGCTACAGATATCAAAAGATTTCGCTGTTCATACAGGTGAAGAATTAGCCAGTGATGAAGGATATACAGTTGGCGTTTCTTTGCTTGCCGAGCAGGAAGTAGATGAAGACACCGGTGATATGATTGCGTCTCCAAGAATATCTGTAGAACATTATTTTCCTTATGTAATGGATTATTCTATACCTCCATTTCGTCAGGAAATATTTGTCCAGCACCATATTCAGGATGAAGCCTATATTGGTGTGCTTGATTTATCTGATTATTCCGTTATCTTTTACTTGCAGAACATTTTAAATGTTCGTAAAAAATTAACAAGCTCAAAAGAATTATATCGAGAGAGTATTAAGAAAGGTGCGGTTAGTGTAGAAGGCCTGAATGCTGTAAGGCTGAGTGCTCTTAGTACATCCGGTATGGTTTTGATGCCACTTTATCGTTCTGAATATTCCAAATCTGTTGAGAAACATCGCCAGGTAACAAATCGAAAGCTTCATGAACAAACAGTGATGGGAAACACAAGGGCAGTAGAAAAACTTGTGGAGAGCGATATGAAGTTGAATGCAGAAATTCACAATCGTCTTCCATATGATGATATACTGACCATTGTTGATCAGTCTTTACTTCCAATAGGAATTGATTCGGAAGTATATGAAATCATTGGTGACATTGAATCTGTAAAAGTATGCAAAAACAAATTTACGAATGAATACTATTATATTCTTCGTGTCCTTTGTGGCGAACTGGATCTTCCTATTGCAATCCATGAAAAAGACTTGCAGGGTATGCCAGAAAAGGGTCGCCGCTTTAAAGGAACAATCTGGTTACAAGGATATATTCTTGACTAGAAAATTAAGATAACATATACTCGCAATACATTTTCGTTTATATATTTGTATGAGTAGCTCAGCTGGATAGAGCGTCCGCCTCCTAAGCGGAAGGTCGGGAGTTCGAATCTCCTCTCGTACATGCAAGGAAACACGTTTTTCGTGTTTCCTTTCTTTTTCATTTGTGCAAATGGATTGCACATAGTTGGGATGAATGACCGAAGTTTACATTGTATTATATTTGAGGAATAGAAATGCAAAGAAAAGAAATTAACGAAATTAAGGGACTTTTTAAAAGTATTGATGACTGTGATGTTACAAGACTTGCTGGTTGCTATGTTAATGGCAATAAGGAAAAGGTAAGTACATTTAACGAAGTATTTTTAGATCTCCCTTCAGAAGAAATTTATAAGTATCTTGAAATTTTTAGAAAGTCCTTATCAGGTACAGTAGGTAAGAACCTGCTTGATATGGAATTCAAAGAGGAAGGTGACGGAAAGCGTCTTCTGAATGCTGTACGTAAGACACAGTTAAAAGATGAAGAAACTCTGAACCTTTTCTATGATCAGGTAATTAATACCTATGAAACTCCAAGTAATTATCTGATTTTACTTGTAGCGCAGACTTACGATGTTCCAGGTAAGACAACTGATGGCCTTAAGATGGATGAAACTTCTGAATTCTACGACTACATTCTTTGTACCATCTGTCCGGTAAAATTGACAGAACCAGGACTGGGTTATGATGAGGAAAAGACTTCCTTCCATACAATTCAGAGATTCTTTACCGTAGATCTTCCAGAAGATGGTTTCCTTTATCCTGCATTTACAGATAGAGAAACAGATGATTCCAGAATTCTCTACTATAGTAAGAAGGCTGATCAGGCCCAGAGAAAGATGATGGACCAGTTACTGCAGTGTGGAATTCTTATGCCAGCAAAGAAGCAGACTCAGTCATTTCAGGGACTTGTATCGGATGTACTTGGTGATGAAGCTGACTTTGAAACAGTTCGCTCTTTGCAGAATGAAATGACTGACTTTGTAAAGAAAAAGAAACAGGAATTAAAGCAGGATGAAGAAATAAACGATGGTGCTGTAACCATTGGAAAAGAAGATGTAAAGGGCATCCTGGAAAGATCAGGTGTTTCTGAAGAAAGACTTAAGACATTTGATCATAAGTTTGAAGAGCACTTTGGTAAGAAAGTAGACCTTACTACTGGTGAGATTATCGATGATGATGATCCAAAGCAGAAGAAGGAAAAAGAAAAAGCTGCTAAGGAAGCAGAAGAAGATGCTCCATTTGTATTAGATGATCAGGGAGTTCAGGAAGCAGAAGTTAATGAAACTGCTTCAAGTGAAGAGCAAAATGGTGAGCTACATGAATTCCAGGACGCATATGATGATAAGAGAATTTTCGCAGAAAATTTAATTCCTTCAAAGAAATTTGAAATGAAGACAGCGGATGTAGTTGTCAGAATCAATTCAGACCGTACAGATCTTGTGGAAACAAGAATGGTTGATGGCAAGAAGTGTCTTGTTATTCAGTTACAGGAAGGCCTGGTAGTAAACGGTATTCCTGTAAGATAGAACTTGTAAAAATATAGGTTAAGGGAAAATCTATGGAATTACTTGTAATTGATGCCCAGGGCGGGGGTCTTGGAAAAATGCTTATCGCAGAAATAAAAAAAGAAATGCCAGAATTGGAAGTAGCAGCCATTGGAACCAATAGTGCTGCCACAGCTGCTATGAAAAAAGCAGGTGCTTCAAAGGCAGCAACAGGAGAAAATGCTATTGTCGTATCTGCAAGAAAAGCCAAAGTAATTGCAGGTCCTATTGGGATTATACTGGCAGATGCTATGATGGGGGAAATTACACCCAAAATGGCAGAAGCCGTTGGTTCAAGCGATGCTCACAAGGTTTTGATACCAATGAATAAATGTGGAACATATATTACTGGTGTTGGTGACTATTCGGTTGCAGAACTTGTGAAACAGGCGGTGGCACAGATAAAGATATATTTAGGAGAATAAATTTTTCAGTTTGAGGATAATCTACTGAATTGGTCTAAAGTGCTAATCATAATTTAAATATGGATGGAGAAAACCCAATAGAATTGGGTGTCTGTAGATATTTGACACAGACGGATTCCATATGTTTTAATTGATGTGGATTGAAATCCAGTAAGTGTACTGAAGTGCGCTAAATATGTATATTTGAAGGTATACGAAAGGCTTTTTTTCGTATACCTTCTTTTGCATATATGGGAATAAATAGGAGAGAGTAATTTTTTTAAAAATACTCCTAAATTACAATAAGGAAGGTAAGTAACATGCATATCCCAGATAATTATTTAAGCCCACAGACAGCAGCTCTTATGACAGCAATCATGGTACCTGTTTGGGGTGTATCTATACATAAAGTTAGAAAGCAGATGACCCAGGAGTCCGTATCTAAAATTGGAATTGGCGGCGCATATTCCTTCATCGGAATGATGTTCAACATCCCTATTCCAGGTGGCACAACTGGCCATGCGGTAGGAGGAACATTAATTGCTGCCACGCTTGGACCACACGCAGCTTGTCTTGCAGTTACGGTTGCTCTGCTCTTGCAGGCACTGATTTTTGGCGACGGAGGAATCCTTGCCTTCGGTGCAAACTGTTTCAATATGGCTTTTGTAATGCCATTTGTGGGTTACTATATAAGCAAACTAGTTAGAAAACTTTTGAAATTTAAAGCAGGCGACATTGTAAGCGTTGCTATTGGATCCTACTTTGGAATTAATGCTGCTTCCCTTATGGCAGCAATTGAGTTTGGCGTTCAGCCATATCTGTTCAAGGATGCGGCTGGTCAGGCCATGTATTGTCCATATGGACTCAATGTGTCCATTCCAGCAATGATGATTGCCCACCTTACAGTGGCAGGACTTGCAGAAGTAATATATACAGTGCTTGTGTATTCTTTCTTGAAAAAAGCATCGAATCAAAAGTTCTATCTGGAAAAGGATTTTTCCAGAAGTGCAAAGGAGATTGGCGATGACTCCGTAAAAGAAAAGAAAGATTTTTCTTGGATTCTCTTACTGGTTCTCATGATTCTTACACCACTGGGACTTCTTGCTGAAGGAACAGCCTGGGGAGAATGGGGAGCAGATGAAATTGCAGCAACTGGTGCTGGATTTACTCCTAAGGGAATGACAGAAGGTATTAATTTCGAGGCAATGATTCCAGATTATTCTATGGCAGGACTTCCTGATATTGCGGCATACATTCTTTCTGCAATTATTGGTGTTGCTCTGACAGTAGTAATTTTCAAATTAATTTCTCTTACTCACAAAAAGAGAGTAGAAGAATAAATTGAAATATAAATTTGATAAATAGAACAAATCCTGGATAAAGAAATAGATGGATAATAACGAGCAGAGAAGAAATTGAGGACAGGAGTTCATGAAGAATTCACCTGCAGGCACAAAAATCATGAAGACTATTAGCCTGCTTCTAAAAAATGATACAGAAATGAGTAAAATCGAGAAGGGGAAGTGGGTCATACTGCCTGCACTTCGCCTTCTTTTTGTATTATTTCTGATTATCTTAATCAGTCTGTCCAAGAATGCTGCTTTTGTAATAGTTGTATTTGCGGGACTGGTGGTCAGGCTGGCAATGTTGAAACCAGAGACGATTAAAATGGTAGTTATGAGACTTGTTCCAGCATCTCTTTTAACAGCAATCATCATGTTACCGGCTGTATTCCTGGGAAATCCAAGATCGTTAATCGTAGTCACTGGCAAGGTCATTTGCTCGGTGCTGACTTTGTCAGAACTGAATGCAAGCGTGGCCTGGAAAGATTTGACTCATGCTTTGCAGGACCTGCATTTGCCACAAATATTTATTCTTACGATTGATATGACGGTGCATTTTCTGGTTATTCTTGGAAGAGTATCCAATGCCATTGTGGAAGCAGTAGAATTAAGAACCTGTGGAAAGAAGAATCCAAATTGGAAGAAGGCACCTACAGGAGGAATTCTTGGTACAACCTATTTGATTTCTGAAAGAATGTCCAGAGAGTCGTCAGAGGCCATGGTGGTTAGAGGCTTTTCTGGTGAATATAAAACTTTGAAAAAGCATAAATTCAACTGGATGGATTTACTCTATCTTTTCGCTTTCGTTTTGGTTTTATTGATTTTTATTTATTTGGAAAGAGCAATGTAGTTGAGGAAAAAATATGGCACGAATGGAATTTAAAAATGTATCCTTTTCCTATGGAGAGTTTCCTGCAGTAAAGGATTTTTCCTACTCCTTCGAGAGAGGAAAAACATATTGTATAGAGGGACCGAATGGCTGTGGTAAATCCTCTCTATTCCGCATTATGACTGGACTTTCCTTTCCAGACAAAGGACAGTTTATTTTCGATGGGGAAGAAATCACAGAGAAAAAAATGAAAAGGAGAGAGTTCGCTACTAGCTTTCATCAGAAACAGGGTTTCCTATTTCAAAATAGTGAAATTCAGTTATTTACAAGTTCTGTGGAGGATGAAATTCTTTTTGGACTTGTGAATATGGGACTACCTGAGGAAGAGTGTAGGGAGAGAGCAGAGAAGTATATTCATATGCTTCGCCTGGAACATCTTCGAGAGAGAGCACCCTTCAATTTAAGTGGTGGAGAAAAGAAGAGAGTTGCTTTGGCATCAATCCTTGCTATGGAACCTGATGTTTTCATTTTAGATGAACCGCTAAATGGTCTGGATGAGGATACCCAGCATTGGATTACTCATCACATCGATATGATCAAGTCACCGGATCGCTTAATTATTCTGGCTGCCCATGACCATCACTTCACCGATAAAGTGGCAGATATCAAAGTCAGAATGAATAAAGATCATAGGCTGGTGGAAGAATAATATAGATAAAACTGGCTTGAAGGACAGAAAAGAAAATGAATATGAGAGAAGAATTACAGAAGAAATATGAAAAACTGCAGAATATTTTAAGAGGCTACGGAAGTGTTGCAGTTGCCTTTTCCAGTGGCGTGGACTCAACCCTTCTGCTCAAGGTGGCTCATGATGTATTAGGTGACAAATGTATTGCGCTTACAGGAAAGAGTGTTACTTTTCCGGAGCGTGAAAGAAATGAAGCGGATGAATTCTGTAAGAAGGAAGGCATTCAGCAGTTTGAACTGGAGACTCACGAATTAGAGGTAGAAGGCTTTTCACATAATCCAAAGAATCGCTGCTATCTTTGCAAGCATGAGCTTTTCTCCAAGTTCCTTGCCTTTGCTAAGGAAAAGGGTATGGCAGAAGTTGTAGAAGGCTCTAATATGGATGATCTGGGAGACTATCGTCCAGGTCTTATGGCCACAGCAGAGCTGGGCGTAAAGAGCCCACTTCGTGATGCTGGCCTGAACAAGCAGGATATCCGTGATATCTCGCAGTTCTTTGGCCTTCCAACCTGGAAGAAGCAGAGCTTTGCCTGCCTCTCTTCTCGTTTTGTTTATGGGGAGGAAATTACAGTTCCAAAACTTTCCATGGTGGATCAGGCAGAGCAGCTTCTGATGGACCTTGGCTTCACACAGCTTCGTGTACGTATTCATGGCGAGTCTATGGCAAGAATTGAAGTGCCAGTAGCAGAATTGCAGAAAGTTTTGGACGCTCGTGATACAATTATTAAGGAATTCAAAAATTACGGATTTACCTATGTGACAATGGATCTGGAAGGCTTTCGCAGCGGTAGCATGAATGCTTCCATTGATACAAAGACAGAGATGGACAATATCCTTGCAAAGGCAGAGGAACTTCGTCGTAAAGCAGAAAGCAAATAATCGAGGTGAGGGCATGAACCAGTACCAGGAAATGCAATTTGCCAAGCTGGATACGGATCGCGAAAAGCGAACGGGCTTTCCAGAGGTTGTATTTTGTCAGGGGAAACCTGACGCATATCTGATTGAAATTTATAAGAAGATTTTAGAACATGATGACCGGGTTTTTGGTACGCGTGCCAGTCAGGATCAGTACGAGAAAGTTAGGGAGGCAATCCCTGATATTCAATACAATCCGGTTTCTAAGATTTTGAAAGTGAACCACAGAAATTATCAGGAAGAGGGCAAGGGTCTGATTGCTGTTTGTTCTGGCGGTACGGCGGACATTCCTGTGGCGGAAGAGGCAGCGGAGACAGCTGAGTTTTTCGGCGCAAAGGTGGACCGTATTTACGACGTTGGTGTTAGTGGCATTCACAGAATCCTGTCCAAGCAGGAGCAGATTGCCAGGGCCAACTGCGTCATTGCAGTTGCCGGCATGGAGGGAGCTCTTGCCTCTGTTCTTGGCGGACTGGTATCCAATCCAGTAATTGCTGTACCAACATCTGTTGGCTATGGCGCCAACATGGGCGGAATCTCAGCCCTGCTTACCATGATCAATTCCTGTGCAAATGGAATTACCGTGGTGAATATCGACAACGGCTATGGAGCGGGCTATGTGGCAACACAGATCAATCGCCTGGCTGTAGGAAAGAAGGACTAAATTCTTTTTGCAAATGAGATTTACGCGCAGTTCATTTGCAGGGAGTTAGAACAATATGCTCTAGGTTTAGAGCAAAATGAAGGAGAAGTTATGGGCTTATTTGGACGCAAGAAAAATAAAATCGATGAGATTTTTGAACAGGATAAGAAAAACCAGGAAGGCGAGCGCACTACAGAAAATCTGAAGGCAGAGGCTGAAACAGGTGCTGTTGCTGGCGCTGAAGTGGCAGGCGACAAGGCTACTGCCAAGGCAGGCAACAAGGCTACTGCCAAGGCAGGAGACAAGGCTACTGCCTTGGCAGGCGATAAGGCTAGTGCGGAGGCAGGACAGCAGGAAGTAGCTGACAAGCAGCCTGCAGAGAATACTGAAAGTGCAGATGAGGAAAAGAAGAGTAAGAATCCACCTCCATTTACAGTTGGTGTACAGAAGCTTTTCAAGGTTGAGGACAGCGATGATCTTGTGGTGCTGGGAAATGTGAAGGGAGAAATCGAAAAGGGTTCTGCTCTTTATATTACAAATCCTGGCGTGGATGGGGAGAAGAGTGTCACAATCTCCATCGTTGAGGAACTGAAGGTCATTGAATATGAAGGAGATTCGCCAAAGAACGTAACTGTTGATAAAGCTAAGGATACTTTCGTGACGATTCGTGTTGCAGATGGTATGAAGATTCCTTTCCGTGTGGGTACAGTTATGTTCTCTCATGAGGCCATGACTAAGGATATTCACGATGCTTATCTGGATGCTCTTCAGAACTACTATGTAATTCGTAATGATATGAAGATTTCAGATGAAGAGTTTGAACGCATGACAGTTACGGATCTGGCTGAGAGCTGGGCAATCTATCAGCAGTATCATTTCCGTGTTAAGAGGCCAGCAAACCAGGAAGAGGTAGCAGGTCTTCGTGCAAACATTCAGAAGTTTGCAGGAATGGAAGCAAAGAAGCTTCTGGAAGCAGATCACATTTATTGTGTATATAGCAAGGCAACAGGAAAGCCATATCTTTTCTCTCAGACTGTAAAGAGAGAGAAGGACTACATGGCTGCACCACCAGAAATTCTGGTTTACACAGAGTGCTATCAGCCAATTCTTGGAAAAGCATATAATAATGATCATTTTGAAACTCGTCGTATTGATAATGGTGAGGACAAGAAGGGCATCTTTAACTTCTTTGGTACTGCCTTCTATATTTATGGTGCAGAGGGCGTTCAGGTTTGCACAAATCAGGTTGCTGTAGTTAAGGAATTCCTTGTACAGAAGCCAAGTACAGAGGGAATGCGTCCAGTGGACATCCCGGTTACCAATCCAGATTTAGTTAGATGGATGCTTCTTCTGGGCCAGTTGGGCAAGCCAGAAACAGAAGATCAAAAGATTATTTTCAACCTTTACTGCCGCTTTATGGAACGTGAACTGCCTAAGGCAAGATTCCTGATTCCTATGAATACAGATGAAGAAACAAAGAATGCTCTGAAAGAGTCAGTGGATCCTGCGACAGGTAAGACAGAAGTAAAGGCAGATTCTAAATTCAAAATTGCAACCATGAAGGGCAAGCAGGATAGAGATGCAGTCAGACTTTATACAGACTGGAATACTCTCTACGAGAACTTTGACAAGACCTGGAGCGGCATGGTGCAGAATATTGACGGCATGATTGAAATCTTTGACTGTGCTATTAATGTGGGCGACCATCCACAGGCAGGTATCTATGTAGATAAAAATATGTTTGAAGAAATGAAGGCGAGAAATAGCAAGTCTGCAAACAAGTAGACTAGTTTATGTTAGAAATAAGTAATTTAAATAGTAATAAATTGTGGGCGCACATCTCATTTGCATGCAAATGGGATGCGCTTTTAATTGGAGTTTATATGTCAAAATCTTTATATTTAGAATGCAATACAGGAATCAGCGGCGACATGGCTGTTGCATCTCTGCTTGATCTGGGAGCGGATCAGCAGGAACTGAATCGAATGCTTGATTCTATTCGTGCCATGAAGCTGGGTGGATTCACAACAAAAATTAGTCACGTTGAAAAGTCGGGCATTGGTGCCTGCGATTTTGACGTGATTCTGGATACAAAGAATCCGGATCATGATATGAATTATTTGTATGGTCATGAGCATATGCCTGCCAACGTGACGGCTTCTCATGATGGCCATATGCATGCAGATCATGCCATGTCTCATGAAGAGTCTCATATGAGTCATGATGAGCATCATAAGGATCATATGCATTTTCATGAGGGAGAAGATGGGGGCCATATTCATACACATCATCATCGCTCTTTTAAAGATATTCAGAAAATCATTGCCAAAGCTGAAATGACAGAGTCTGCCAGAGCCACATCGCTGAAAATCTTCACTGCGGTTGCCAAGGCAGAAGCCTTTGTGCATGGCAAGGATATTAATGAAGTGCAGTTCCATGAAGTAGGGGCACTGGATTCCATAGTGGACGTATTATCTGCTGCTGTATGTTATGACAGCATTGTGCGTGCAAATGGAATTGAAGATACAATTATTACAAAGGTGGTGGATGGAACGGGAACCGTACGTTGTCAGCACGGTGTAATTCCAGTACCAGTTCCTGCGGTTGTGAAAATCGCAGAATTTGAAAATCTTCCTCTTTCGGTATCAGATCGAAAGGGAGAATTTGTCACACCAACAGGAGCGGCATTTGCTGCTGCGGTAAAGACCAAGGAAAATCTTCCAGAACGATTCCATATTTTAAAAACAGGTATCGGAGCTGGAAAAAGAGAATATGTAATTCCAGGTCTGGTAAGAGCTATGATTATTGAATCAATCGAATAATTAGGAAATGACATTCTGTGCAAATGGAATGTCATTTTTCAGTTTCATAAATAATAGAAGGAAAATTGTAAAAGGAAAAACGAAAAGGTTCTCTTAGGCATAATCGCAAAAATGATAAAATTTTGAGTATTCGTGAAATTTCATTATCAAAATAATGTCAAATATTTGCAAAAAATATTAAAAATACGTATATTTTACTTATATAGACTATTGATTGAGTGCAATAATCGGAACATCATTATCGGCAAACGGTATAAAACAGGGCACTTTATTAGTAAATATGCATAAAAGAAGCATTGAAATTTGTTCAATGTCACAAAGTTGACACTTTTTTGGAAAAAGTGGTTGCATTATATTAGGAATTCGCATATACTACACGAGTACTTGAAAGACAGGTACACGGAAATCAAACAGATTTTCGGGCCGCTAGCTCATTTGGTAGAGCACCTGACTCTTAATCAGGGTGTGCGGGGTTCGAGCCCCCGGCGGCCCACTCCAGGAGGGCTGAGGACTTTGTGAATACAAGGTTTTTGGCCTTTTTTAGTTATATAAAATTTTGCAATTCGTTATATAAATAGAAAGTATTGTTAAGCAATTTGTTTTCTAACGTATGTAGAAGGACAAATTGGTACGGATATTTCCAATTCACGAGCATTCCATTTGCAAAGGGGTAGCTATGAAATTATATGTGGCTCGTCATGGGCAAACACAATATAATCTCGAAAAAAGAATCTGTGGTCGTGCAGACGTTCCATTGACAAAGCGTGGCATTATGCAGGCGCATGAACTGGCTGAAATTATGAAGCCATACAGCGTTGATAAAATTATTGCCTCTCCCGCAAAGAGAGCTAGAGATACAGCAGTAATTGTTGGCCGTGCAGTGGGAGCTGATGTGATTTTTGATGACAGACTTTTTGAGCGTGACTTTGGTGATACAGATGGAACACCGGAAGCAACTCCAGGATTCCAGCATCAGTTTGAGCAATTTGCTTATCAGTATCCGAATGGTGAATCTTTACTTCGTGTCGTTCAGCGAATTTATAACTTTCTTGATGAAGTGAAATTCAAATACCAGGATCAAAATATTATGATTATCAGTCACGGCGGTGTATGTCGTGTAATTCATTCCTACTTTAACAGTGAAGACAATCGCGAATTTTTCGATTTCTTCCTGGAGAATGCAAAAGTTATGGAATATGATATTTAATTAGATAGAATGTAAACCAAGTAGTCATGTCAAAGGAAACATTTTGACATGACTCTTATTTTTTGTATAATGAAAAAGTACACATTTCCCGTGTTTATACGGGAAAACACGACTTATAGATCATTCAACGGGGGTATGAATTTTATGTTATGTCCAAATTGTGGAGCAGATGTTCCAGAGGGCTCAAAATTTTGTCAGAAGTGTGGTAATCCAATGCCAGTGTCAGCTGCACAGCCAACACCAGCGCAGCCAGTAACACCAACACAGCCAGTACAGCCACAGCAGTTCGACCAGCAACCAACACAGCCAGTACAGCCACAGCAGTTCGACCAGCAGCCAACACAGCCAGTACAGCCACAGCAGTTCGACCAGCAACCAACACAGCCAGTACAGCCTCAGCAGTTTACTCAGCAGCCAACACAGCCTGTACAGCCTCAGCAGTTCAACCAGCAGGCACAGCCTACACAGACGAATCAGACTTTTGGCCAGTCTCAGCAGAATATGGCTCAGGGCATGCAGCCTCAAAGCGCAGCTGGTCAGGGTGCAGTCGCATTTGACTTCTCTGGATTTAGCAGAATTATGTCGGATCCACTTAGTATTATGACTCTTGCAGGAGCATTTTTAGTATTCCTTTCTGTATTTATTCCAAAGTGGCTTTCTGCAAAGGTTGAAGCAGGATTCCTTGGAACATATTCAGATTCATTTGGACTTTGGGGACTTGGAAAATTCTATATCCTGGTTGCTTTTATTTTGATTTTCATTGCTCTTTATGCAGTTGCAATTAGACTTTCTATTTTGAAGGCTCCATTTGTAGATCAGATTAGTGCGCTTCCATATTCAGAAGTATATTATGGCGGAGTTGTTTTGTTCCTTCTGCTGGTTCTTTTACTTTTCTTCTTCCTTGGCGCAGCTAAGGCCTATGCTGGAGATGAAATAGAATCATTAAAGGAATGGGGCGTTAAGGTTTCAGCTGGCCCTTCAGTATCATGGTATATGGCTTTGATCGGTTCCTTACTTATGGGGGCTGATGGTCTTATTGTAAAGTTACAGAATAAGTCATATTCTATTTAAGTAAATTTATTGATTAAAAACAGTGGGGGCTGTTCCAAGTGGAGCAGCCCCCAATTTTGGAGAATAATATGTTACACGAAGAAGATACAATTTGCGCCATTGCCAGTGGCATGGGAAAAGCTGCCATCGGCATTGTCCGTGTCAGTGGTCAGGATGCTGTGTCCATTGTTGACAAAGTATTCCAGAATCCGAAGGGAAGAAAACTCACAGACCTGAAGTCCTATCAGGCTTCCTATGGTCATATTCTGGATCCTGCCAACAATCAGGTAATTGATGAAGTTATCATCCTTGTGATGAAGGGACCTCACACCTATACAACCGAAGACTGTGTGGAAATTGACTGCCACGGTGGTCCTTTTGTTATGCAGAAGGTTATGGATTTACTGGTTCGAAATGGGGCAAGACCAGCGGAGCCAGGTGAATTCACCAAGAGAGCGTTCCTGGGCGGACGTGTGGATATGACAGAAGCTGAGGCAGTTATGGATGTCATCAATTCGGAAAATGATCTTGCCCTGTCATCTTCTTTGCACCAGCTTTCTGGTAACTTAAAAGGAAAGATTCAGGAACTGAGAGAAAAAATTCTGCATAATACGGCTTTTATTGAAGCGGCCATCGATGATCCGGAACATTATTCGCTGGATGAATTCCCAGATGAATTGAAAGAAACCGTAAATGAACTGCAGAGCCAGATTGCAAAACTCCTGTCCACCTTTGATGATGGTAGACGTATCCATGAGGGAATTAAGACCGCCATCGTAGGTCGTCCCAATGTAGGTAAGTCTTCTGTTCTGAATATGCTTCTGGGAGAAGAGCGTGCCATTGTAACAGATATTGCTGGCACAACCCGGGACACACTGGAAGAGGAAGTAAGTCTGGGTGGCATTACCCTGAAATTGATTGATACGGCTGGTATCCGTGAAACAGAGGATACTGTGGAAAAGATTGGCGTAGAAAAGGCCAAGAAAAGTCTGGAAGAAGCAGACCTTGTTCTTTTCATTCTGGATAGCGCGGAAAAGCTTTCGGAAAAGGATCAGGAAATTGCAGAGCAGATTGTGGGAAAGCCAACCATTGTTCTTTTAAATAAAGAGGATGCTGGTCAGGTGGTAGGGGAAGAGGATGTAAAGTCTCTCTTCGCTAAGGCAAATCCATTTGCAAAAGATGAGACAATTCCTTGCATTTCAATTTCTGCCAAGCTGGGTAACGGCAAAGAGGAACTGAAGAAACTCATTGAAGACATGTTCTTCGCAGGGGACGTAAGCTACAACGATCAGATCTACATCACCAACAGCCGTCAGAAGGCGGGGCTGGTTCGTGCCAGCGAAAGCCTGGCTAAGGTTTGCGAAAGCATTGATATGGGCGTGGGCGAGGATTTCTACACCATCGATCTTATGGCGGCTTACGAATCTCTTGGCGATATTATCGGTGAAGCCTTAGAGGATGATCTGGCAGACAAAATCTTCAAAGATTTTTGTATGGGAAAATAGACCACAAGTTCATTTGCGTAAGGCCATATTTATGCTAGAATGTGAATGTTTGAGACCTTAGACCTATCAGGCTTGGGTCTTATGCATGCAAATGAACTTTGCGTGCAAGTGACTTGATTATTTGGAAATTTATTAGAAAGTAGACAGGCATACAAAGAATGTCATACGTAGAAGAAACTTACGACTGCATCGTAGTTGGTGCAGGACATGCAGGATGTGAAGCAGCACTTGCCACTGCCCGCATGGGATTTAAAACAATAATATTTACAGTCAGCATGGACTCAGTTGCCATGATGCCTTGTAATCCAAATATTGGCGGTTCTTCCAAGGGACACCTGGTGCGCGAGATTGATGCACTTGGTGGTGAAATGGGTAAGAACATCGATAAGACATATATTCAGTCTAAGATGCTCAATGTATCCAAGGGACCTGCTGTCCATTCTTTACGTGCGCAGGCAGACAAGCATCGTTACTCTCTGGAAATGAGACATACCATGCAGCAGGTGGAAAATCTTACCCTTCGTCAGGCAGAAGTTACAAAGCTTCTGGTGGAGAATGGTGAGGTGACTGGTGTGCAGGTATATTCTGGTGCCATTTATCATGCCAAGACGGTAGTTCTTTGTACAGGTGTTTACTTAAAGGCAATGTGTATCTATGGAGATACAAAGACCTTTACTGGTCCAAATGGACTTATGGCAGCAAATCATTTGTCAGATTCCATGGCAGAGGATGCAGGAATCGATATTCGTAGATTTAAGACAGGTACACCACCTAGAATTGATCGTAAGACAGTTGATTTCTCTAAGATGCAGGAGCAGAAGGGTGACGAGAAGATTCAGCCTTTCTCCTTCACCAATACAGAAGCAGACATTAAGCGCGAGCAGATTTCCTGCTGGCTGACATATACAAATGAAACCACCCACGAGATCATTAGACAGAACATTGATCGATCTCCTCTTTACTCTGGCGTTATTCATGGTGTTGGCCCAAGATACTGCCCATCTATTGAAGATAAAATTATGAAGTTCCCAGATAAGGATCGCCATCAGCTCTTTGTAGAACCAGAAGGCGAGACCACAGAGGAAATGTACCTGGATGGTATGTCATCCTCTATGCCTGAGGATGTACAGTACGCCATGGTGCATTCCGTACCCGGTCTGGAACATGCTGAAATTATCCGAGATGCCTATGCCATTGAATACGATTGTATTTCTGCAACAGACCTGAAGCCAAGCCTGGAGTTCAAGGCTATTAAGGGACTTTTCTCAGCTGGACAGATTAATGGTTCATCCGGTTATGAAGAGGCAGGTGCCCAGGGACTTATGGCTGGTATCAATGCAGGTCGTTATATGCAGGGTAAGGAGCCAGTGGTTCTTAAACGTTCTGATGGTTATATCGGCGTTCTCATTGATGATCTGGTTACAAAGCCAACACCAGAGCCATACAGAATGATGACCAGCCGTGCAGAATACAGATTACTTCTTCGTCAGGATAATGCAGACTTACGTCTTACAGAAATTGGTCACGAAGTTGGCCTCATCGATGAGGAAAGATATGCGGCCTTCCTTGCAAAGAAGGAAAAGATTGAAAGTGAAATTGCTCGTCTTGAAGCTGTAAAGCTGGGTGCTAATAAGGAAGTTCTTGCTTTCCTGGCATCCAGGGGCTCTTCTCCAATCGACAAGCAGGTTTCCCTGGCAGATCTCATCAAGAGACCAGAGTTCGACTACGATTCGGTTACTGAACTTGATCCAGAAAGACCTGATTTTTCAGATATGCGTACAGCACCTGAAATTATTGAGCAGATTAATATCGCCATTAAATATGAGGGATATATCAAGAGACAGATGCAGCAGGTTGAGCACTTCCTGAAGATTGAAGGAAAGAAAATCCCTGCATCCATCGACTATAGTAAGGTAAAGAATTTACGTGTAGAAGCACGTCAGAAGCTGGAGAAGATTCGCCCAGAATCCATCGGTCAGGCTTCCCGTATCTCAGGCGTATCCCCAGCGGATATCACCATGTTGATGCTGCATTTACACATGTGAATACCAAGGCCATAGGTCTAAGCAGTTGCGTGTATTCATACTGACCATACAAAGGTATCATGAGTATGGAGTAAATTGTTATTAAAGTATTTCCTATGTGGGACATGCAAATGGACTGCGCATCTCATTTGCATAAAGGGTTGGAAAGAAGAAAGACTGTCAAAGGAGAACTTTTACTTGGATTATATTGTTATGGATCTGGAGTGGAACCAGAATCCGAGAGGAGCGGATGGTAAGGATCACGGCATTGTCAGTGAAGTCATTGAAATCGGTGCGGTAAAACTGAATGCATCCATGCATAAAGTCGATGAGTTCCAAATGCTCATTCGACCAAAGGTATTTAAAAAACTGGAATACCACATTCGCAAGATTCTAAACTATGATGAGTACACCCTCTTTGATGAGGGACGTCCATTTCCTGAAGTTTTACAGGAGTTTAGAGAGTGGTGTGGACAGGATTTTGCATTTTGTACATGGGGTAGTACGGATCTTATGGTGTTGCAGGAGAACATGGGCTTCTATAATCTGGAGCCGATTAAGTTCCCGCTGAAGTACTACGATATGCAGAAAGTATTTGTTGAAAAGTATATGAAGGAACAGACAGGATGCAGTCTGGATAAGGCAGTTGATTTCCTGGAGATTCCTGAAAAGCTGGAATTCCATTCGGCCATTAATGATGCCAGATATACAGCGGCAGTTATTAAGAAGGCCAGATTGAATGAGGATTCTCAGAACTACGTATACGACACATACAATCATCCAACGAAAATGGAAGAGCGAATTCAGGACTTCCATCATGGTATTTACGAAGAAATCTCTGAGGAATTTCCTTCCAAGCAGGAAATCATGAAGGACAAGGAACTGGCTCGTCTCAAGTGCCCAATTTGTGAACGCAAGTGTGTGAGAAAACTTAACTGGTTCTCAACCAATTCCACCACAGAGTTTGCAACAGGTCGTTGCCTCTATCATGGTCCGGTTGTTGGTAAGATTAAGTTCAAACCTGCCGCATCCAATGGAAAGAGCAGCCAGAGCAAGGATGATAAGATCTTCGTAATCAAGACAATTCGTCGTGCAGATGAGGAAGAACTTGAGAAAATCAAGGCCAAGAAGGATGCACAGGCTAAGAAGCGTCGTGAACTCCAGGCTAGAAAGATGCAGAGTAAAAAGGAAGAGCAGATGAAGGCAAATGGTGGAAAGCCAGTGCCATCACCAAAGAAGTCTTCTCCCAAGAAGAAAGTATCTTCCAATAAGGCGAAGATTCCTTTTAAGAAGCCGAAAAACAATAAGGCTAAGGACGAATAAGTGCATAGACGAATAAAGAAAAGGGGCTGTGAAATAATCAGTCCATGAAAAAAAGAGAAGTAATAGCTGGAAACAGCCAATTACTTCTCTTTTTTCATGGTAAAATATTACCATGAACAATCAAACCAATTCTTATATT